>FRDC01002210.1_pt3 | contig 23977 bp, 23 predicted proteins | sample 1106171 | NCBI WGS metagenome assembly FRDC01 (sample SAMEA3930566, study PRJEB13176) | freshwater metagenome | biome: Drinking water system; feature: drinking water; material: water | place: Singapore | collected 2014-12-20 | reverse complement strand
GAAGCAGATGGTGGAAAAAGAGTTTCCTTGAAGGATTACAAAGGACAGCCCTTGGTTCTTTACTTTTATCCGAAGGACGACACCACTGGTTGCACGAAGGAAGCCTGCGACTTTCGCGATTCTATTGCCCAGTTCAAACGTCTCAAGACCGCAGTCTTAGGTGTGAGTAAGGACTCCGTTGAAAAGCACGAGAAGTTTAAAAAGAAATATAATCTCAACTTCCCGCTTCTTTCGGACGAAGACGGAAAAATCTGCGAAGCCTACGGAGTTTGGAAACAGAAGTCGATGTACGGCCGGAAGTACATGGGCATTGAGCGCACCACTTTTCTGATCGACTCGTCAGGCAAGGTTGCAAAAATTTACCCGAAGGTGAAAATCCCCGGGCACATCGATGCCGTGTTGGCAGATCTGAAAGAAATTCAGTAACGAAAGATGAAATGATTCGAAAATTTTTTGCGACGGCTGCCAAAGGAATGGAGCCGCTTCTTCTCGAAGAGATCCAAGCTCTCGGAGCTCAGGACATTCAATCTTCGGTAGGGGGAGTCGCTTTTCAAGGAACTCTCGAAACCGCTTACAAGGTTTGCCTCTGGTCGCGCGTGGCGAGCCGTGTGCTCATGCCGATTTCAGAATTCGGCGCACCGACTCCTGAAAAACTTTATGGAGGCGTGAGGCAGATTCGGTGGTCGCAACACATGCGACCGGATCAAACCCTCGCCGTGGACTTTACTTCGATTCGATCCGCCATCACCCACACTCAGTTCGGAGCACAAAAAACAAAAGACGCCGTTGTCGATCAGTTTCAAAGTATTGCCGGCAGTCGTCCTTCCGTGGATTTGGCTCGCCCCGATTTGCGCCTCAATATTTATCTGAAAGAAAATCACGCCATTCTGAGCATCGATCTTTCGGGAGATGGATTGCATCGTCGCGGCTATCGTCAGCAAGATACGGGCGCGCCTCTTCGCGAATCGTTGGCTGCTGCGATTCTCTTGCACGCGGGTTGGCCAAAAATTGCGGAACAAGGTGGAGGGCTCATCGACCCCATGTGTGGTTCGGCCACGCTTCCCATCGAAGCAGGATTGATGGCGACACAAACTGCTCCAGGTTTGAATCGCGATTATTTTGGTTTCTTGGGTTGGTTGCAACATGATGCTCCTGCTTGGGAAAGATTGAAAGCGGAGGCCCAAAGCATTCGCGAACAACGAATGAAGAAGCCCCTTCCCCCGATTGCGGGTTTCGACGAAGATTTTCGGGCCATTCACGGCGGAATTCAAAATGTGGAACGCGCTGGGATGCGGGGCATCGTCCATTTGGAAAAGCGCGAACTAAACTTGACACAGCCCCTCTCTATTTCGAGCCCGACGGCTCAGCCGCGCGGAATTTTTATTGTGAACCCTCCTTACGGAGAGCGTATGGGCGAGGAAGAAGCCCTTGGGGAGCTCTATACGAAGATTGGCGACACCCTGAAACAAAAGTTCAAGGGTTGGGAAGGCTATGTCTTCACGGGCAGCCCCGAGCTGTCTAAGAAAATTGGACTGAAGGCGAGCAAGCGCATTGTTCTCTTCAACGGTCCCATCGAGTGCCGTCTTTTTAAGTTCGAGTTGTATTGAGCCTGTAGTTGTTCTAGATTTTGGCTACTATGGTCAATATGCAAGATCGTGAGACTGAGGCTTTCTTACAGAAGCTCGATGAAGAAGAACATGTTCGAAAGAATCGCATTCAGGGGATTAAGACAGTTCTAGTCGTGCTTTCGTCGCGCGGAATGGTTTTCGATGTTCCTGCGCTGAAACAAAAAATTCTCTTAGCTTATCCAGACTCCCAAGTTTTTGTGAGAACCACACTCGGTGTAGCCGTTGGTGAAAAAGCTCCGAGCCGCGTGGATCTACTTTTGGATTTCACGGGTCCTCGTCAACGCCAAGGACTATTTTATTCCAAGAAGTTGCGACGAACCGCGAAGGTGGCTATCGGGCGAAACGCAGGATTTTTCCGAGGCAGCTACGATCGTATTTTTGACGAAAAGAAGAACTTAAAAACTCTGCCCACAGACCTCTTGGCTCGGGAAAGACAGGTTCAAAAACAAGTTCTCGCTTTAGCGGGTATTCCTTTGGCTCAATCGGGGGACACTCCGGACGATATTGGAAAGTCCATCGCGCTGAAGCTGCCCTCCATGGCTAAACTATGATTCGAATCCTGAACGGGATTTACAAATTTCTCTGTTCGCTGAAATTGGCCATTTCGGTCATTTTAGTGCTCGCTGTTTCGCTTGCAGCAGCAACCATCATTGAATCCATTCACGACACACAGACCGCACAGTACTACGTTTATCAAGCGGGTTGGTTCTACGGAGTTCTCTTCCTCCTCGCCATGAATATTTTGGTAGTGGCGCTCAGTCGTTTGCCTTGGAAATGGAGCCACGGACCTTTCCTTCTGGCTCACTTAGGAATTTTAGTCTTGCTGGTGGGTTCTTGGATTACCGCTCGTCATGGGATCGACGGAATGATGAGAGTCACCGAAGGGGAGAGCACCGGAGTGGTAGAGATTCAATCTCCGCTCCTCATTGTTTCAGATCAATCTCAGGTCAAAACGTATCCCGTTCGGTGGGTCCCCGTCGGTGTAGACTTTAAGCCCATGCAGATTTCGGAATACGACCTCGTGGTTCAGAAATTTATTACTCACGCCGAACCGAAGGTTTCATTTTTGGCTGCGAAGCCAACGGGATCAAAAGACGCCACCGGCTTTCCTGCGCTGAAGCTCACCATTAAAGGTGGGCCCATGCAGATCACGCAAGAGTATTGGCTCTGGGCGGGGCATCCGAGTTGGAGTGCGCTTCAAGCGGGTCCGTCGCGCTTAGCCCTTTGGGTCCCGCACCTGCAGACCAAGGATCGCAAACCTCCACCAGTGGTTCCTGGTCAGCCCACGATGATTTTTTCTCTGGGCACGGATGGGAGTTTGTCTTACTCAGCCCACAGCTCTTCGAATGAAGTGAAGACCGGAAAATTCGCTGCAGGAAAAATGAATGGCCAGGTGATTGATCCCGGCTGGCGTGGCAACGTGAGCATTACGATCAATGAGTTCATTCCCGTCGCTACGAACGATACCCGATACGAGCCCTCTTCTTTGAGTGACGAACAAGCGCCACCCTCTGCGATTTACGTGACTGCAGGTGGCGGTGGCCCGGATGCTGAAGTCTGGTTGGGAATGGGGGATCGCGCTGTTCTCAATAAAAATGGGAAAGAAATTTCGGTGGCTTACCAGCCCCGTCGAGTCATGCTACCGTTCAGCTTGAAACTGAATCGATTTGAAATTCAGCGGTACCACGGAACCAATGATCCTTCGGAGTATTCGTCGCAAGTTCAGGTCATTGATTCCTCTCAAAAAACTTCTCAGGCTCCGGTCACCATCAGCATGAACGAACCTCTCGATTACGGCGGAGTTACTTTTTATCAGTCGAGTTACGAAGACGCCCAACCTCGGCCGATTACTTCCATTTTTTCTGTGAATCGGGATCCGGGCCGGTGGGCTAAGTACTACGGATCGCTTTTTCTCGTCCTGGGCGTGATTTGGCTTTTTGCTGTAAAATATTTTAGGAACCGAAAAACGATGTCCCAAACAAAGGGGGCTGCATGAAGAAACTTCTGAGTGTTTGTACGGTCGCTGCCATTCTCTTTCAGTCTGTAGTTTTTGCGGATGAACCCGCCGAAAAAGCGGCAGGAGAAATGCGAAAGGGTTGGAACTTTTCTAACGCCCGTTTGATTCCTGTTCAAAGCAATGGGCGGATTAAGCCGCTGGATACGTACACCCGGGAAATGGTTTTATTCATGACCGGCTCCCGATCCTTTCAAGGGTGGAGCGCGACCGAATTTGTTTTCTCGCTTATTGGCCATCCGCGAGTTTGGACTGAAAAAGAATTCATTCAAGTGAACCGTGAAGATGTTCGAAAACAACTGGGCCTGGACGCTACCCGCTCCCGCTTCTCGCCTGGAGAACTGCTTCACAAATCTTACCTTTCTCAATACGTACAAACCGTTCAAGACATGTCGAAAGTGCCGGCCAACAAACTTCCTCCGCGCGATCAAGAGTTGAAGCGGGTGATGGAACGAGTCGGTCTGTTTCGTACCATCGTTTCCGGAGACGCTTGGCCGGTGATTCCCGTGAAGCCGCCGGAACCTTGGATGTCGCTCTCCAGCGGGGATAAGGAAAATGCGGAGATTCGCAGTCACTTCGCAAAAATGCTCTTGGCTTACCGCTCGGGTGACCAAGCGCAGTTTGAGTCTTCGGCTCAGCTCGCTCGCGAAGCCGTTCAGCAGGCCTACGTGAAATGGATTCCCGACCACTCGACGGAACTGAAACTCGAAGACAGTTATAATCGCATGCACCCGTTCATGATCTCTTGGATCTTTTATCTGACGGCTGCTCTGCTCTGGCTGTTGATGGTGACGGGCGCTACAGAAAACAAGGGCGCTCTAAAAAAGATGGCCGGATGGATTAAGGGCGGCGCATACCTATTCACGTTCGTGGGTGTTTTGGTTCACGTCTACGGTTTTGCACTTCGCTGCTATGTGGCTGGTCGTCCGCCGGTGAGCAATATGTATGAGTCCGTGATTTGGGTGAGCTTGGGCGTGATGATCTTTGGTCTCATTCTTTTCTTCATGGATAAGAAAGAGAAACGTCAGCCGATTCTGCCAGCGGTGGCTTGTTCGGTGGCGACGCTGGCTTTGATCGCTGCTGATTCAGCACCAGCGATTATGGATCCCTCGATTAATCCGCTTGTTCCTGTTTTGAAAAGTAACTACTGGTTGACGGTGCACGTTCTCACCATCACTTTGGGTTATGCAGCGTTTGCGCTCACCATGGGTTTAGGAAACGTGTCGCTCTTTCAATATCTGAAGAAAGATACCGGCATGGGTTCCTCTTCCGATCTGACCGCGCGAGTGACGGCGCTCAATCAGCTGACGTATCGGGCCATGCAGTTTGGTGTCGTGCTCTTAGCCGCCGGGACTATTTTGGGTGGAATTTGGGCCGATGAATCTTGGGGTCGTTTCTGGGGTTGGGATCCTAAGGAAGTGTGGGCGCTGATTGCGTTGTTATTTTATCTCGCCGTTTTACATGCGCGCTATGCGGGTTGGTTTAAGCAATTTGGTTTTGCCATGTGGTCAGTGCTCAGTTTCCTGGGCGTACTGATGTCTTGGTACGGTGTGAACTTTGTTCTACCTAAGGGAAAGCACTCCTACGGCTTCTCTTCGGGGGGACGGGGCTGGGTGGCGTTCTTTGTTTCGCTCCAGATTGCGTACGTTTTGATTTCGGCCTATTATCGCTACGGCGGCATTCAAGGAATTCTCAAAAAAGCCAAGGCGTGACGTATGCGTAGTACAGGATTTTACATTCGTCAGAAACTACAGTGGCGCGGTCGAACTCATAAAGAGGGTGTGGAAACAGCCGCCCCTCAGTGGGAACCCACCACCGACCGGGGGCGCCAGCTTCTCAAGAAATACCCGCTTCACGAACAGCATTCGGAACTCACGCTGCGGGAGTCGCTCGGGCATTTAGATTTACTCGATCGTTTTCAAACTCCAATTCCGGATTTTTCTCACGCCGTGGAAGTCGGTGTGAAAAATTGGCGGTACCTGCCTGGGCTCGCTGCTTGGTTGAAGAAGTCATTTAAGGCTGCGAAGAATCCTCGCAAGCTGATTGGTGTGGAAGTCGATGCCTATCGTTTAGATCGCCGGGGATGTTCTTATTTTGAAACGGGTTCCTACTTTGCCGATCAGCAGACGTCCGTGGATCTTCGATTTGAATACCAGGCGCTCGACTTTAAAAAATTCCATCAGCCCGTAGATCTCTTATTTTGGTTTTTTCCGCTGGTGTGTTCTTCAACCCACAAGAGTTGGGGATTGCCGAAGGAACTCTTTCGTCCGCGCGATCTCTTCCATCATGCCGCGGATTTGTTGAAACCTCAGTCGGGTTTTATTGTGGTGAATCAGGGCGATTGGGAGTGGGAAGAAAGCTGGCACTATCTGAAGAGTTCTTTTGATCTGAAAGAACAGCACGTGGTGAAGGGGTCCCTTCACCCGAGTGATCACCCGATCGTATCCACTTTATTAATTCGTAAATAATGGTCTTCTTTTTCTGAGTGGGGATTCGAAAGAATATCTCCTCGGTTTGCAGGCGCCGTTTTTTCTTCATCTTTGGAAGTGGCGCGGTAGCGTGCTTTGAATTTTCCATCTTGTCCGCAGACGTAGAATTCCCAGTTCTTCTTTTCGAAGTGTGCAGGGCTCACCAGTCTGCGACGATCCGGCGAACTATTTTTTAGTTTCGGGAGCACATCTTCAATCGACGATTTTCCGCGGTAAAGAACCAAATAACTAAAGGGCAAACTCTTCCGATCGAGTTCGGCCATCTGGTCGATGATTTTAAAATAGCTCGGGCGCCACCAGCTCACGTCTTCATGGCACCAGTCTTCTGGTTTCGCTAAAGCTCCGCAAGCCTGATGACCCAAGCAGGGGAGGAGTACTTTCAACCAAGGATCATCCGAGAGCTGCTCCAAGATCTCTTTGCGAATTTCTAGGAGGCGGCGAGATTGTTCTTTCAAAGCAGGTTCCACTAAAATGACGATACCGTCTTCTTCCAAATGTCTTTTCCAGGTTTCTAGGAGAATCGTGGCAAGTTGCTTCGGAGAGATCGATACTTCGTTGAGAAAGTAGCTCATCACCCAAAGATGGAACTTCGGAGATTTTGGCGGCAGCAAAGTGGGTTGGTCGAATGCAATCTTGCGATGAAACGGACGGGTTTCCCATTGAAGGGCGTACTCGGAATCTAAGAACTCGCTTTGAAAGTCAGAAACCCATTTCGTTCCAAGCTTCAGCATAGCGGGGTCTTGCTCAATGAGCGCCCAGTTACCGGTGACCGGCATGCCGGATCGCTCGGTGGAGAAAGCTTCTCCGGCTGCAATGCCCGCCATTCCGGTGGCTGGGCCCGAGCCAAAGTCGATGGCCCGTAAGGAGCCGGAAGTTTTCCAGCGGTACCCGAGGCGCAAGAGCTCGTTCCAAATGGCTGCCACGCGAAACAGGTTGCTGGGCATGAAATAGAGGAAGTAGGCTAGGCGTAGATTCGCGGGGTTCGACCCCTTAGCCCAGTACTCGTCGAGCCCCTGCGGGCCCTTTGGAGCTGCTTCCACCTCTTTTATATCGAGACGATTGAATAATTCGGATAACCTCAGCACGTGAGGAAGTACCGATCGGGACAGAAACCGAGTCGAGGTGAGGGACTCTTCGTCCGGTAAAAGTCGAGATTTCACTAGAAACTGGGCCACCACGTCCTCGAACGAGGAGTTGAAATCCTTACAGAAAGCGGTGGAGAGTTTCTCTGTAACGCGCATAGACTAAATTATTTAGCCTTTTTTCTGAGTCTGAGATAGGTCTTTTAGAAGTATGCAACCGCATTTAGCGGAAACGAACAGCAGTAAGCCCCCGAAAGTCCTGGTTTTAGGGTCTCCCGGCGAATCTGATTGGATTGCGCAGTCTTTAGAGAAGCAGGGAGTCCAAAGCGTTCTCAGGCATCGAATTGTGAGTTCAGGAGGAATCCTCCCCTCAGGTGCGGATTCGAACGCCTTGTTGGTCCTGAAACGCATCTTCCAAGAGTTTCTTTTAGGCTGCGAAGGGTTCACCCCCTGGCTACATCCCGGGACTACCAATTGGGCCGATCGCCATGAAATGGTGATGCTGGCAGAGTTGATGGGGATCAACCCTATTTCACCTCCCGCTCGTGTTCTGAGCCTTTTCGACAACCGCCTGGCCTTACTCGATCGGGGTGAGAAACTCAGCATTCCTCATTTGGCGTTGAGCTTTGAGCCCGTTCACAGCATTCGAGAAGTAGAAGAGCTGCTTCAGAAAACCCTCCACACGGGTCCCGTAGTTCTGAAGTCGGTTCGTTCGGGCAGTGGTTACGACATTTTGGTGGTTCATCATGTGGAAGAACTGACTCAGAAGTTGCCACTTTGGTTAGAGCAGCTGGCCATCAACCTCGGTTCTTCTATGATCTTTGTAGAAAAATATGTGGCGGGGGCTCGATCGGTCCGTGTGCCCTTCGCGCGATTCAGAAGCGGGAAGACCGAGTTCTTTCCCGTTTCCGATATTTCATTGCAGACTCACTCCCGAAAAATTCTCGAGCTTTGCCAATTGCCAGAATCGGAATCGAACTTGGACGTCGAAACACTTTCCAGCATTCGGGCGTGGACGGAGCAACTGGCGCGCGACACCGGTTTTGTTGGAGTGGGCAGCTTCGAGTTCTTAGTTGATGGGAGCCGCGCCTATTTGATTGGGGGCAGCCCGCGTTTGAACGAAGGGTTTCGCCTCTGGGAAGAGGTAGCAGGGACTGATGCCATCGCTTGGCAGTGGGCCACGATGACCACTGAAACTCCCACTGAAGCGGAGTATGCGCGGTTGGTTGGAAAGAAATCGCGTTCAAAGAAAAAGGTGGGCTTGCTCGCTCGCCTCTACTCTGTAGACCCGCTTTTGGAGCTTCCGCAAGTCGGGCGCATTCACGAAATTTCGGAAAAGACTCAGTGGTCCGGAGAAGATTTGGATGACTCGGGCGCACAAGCTCACCTTTCGTGGGCTGTGAGTCGAAATAATCCCGAGCCTTCGCAGACTTTGAATTTAGGTCAGATTGTGGTGACGGCCGAGAATCGTCTTCAAGCCATGCAGGCTGCGCGAAAAGTATTAAATGACGTTTGGATCTCCGGTTCCCTTCAAACCAATGAACGCCAAGTGCGTGAGCTTTTGAACCACCCGTGGGTAGAGGCCGGATTTTTTCATGCGAACTTCTTGGAAGAGGAGTTTTTCTTAGACGTTTATCCGCCCGAAGAACTGACCCAGAGTTTTGCTGCCGTTTGCGACGCCTTTGGTCCTTCGTTTCAAAATGGAAACTGGTTGGTGGGAACGCGCTTAGTCAAACGAACGGACCAGGCATTGAAGTGGGTAGAGCCTCCCAAGGTGGAGTCCGATGTATTGACGGGTGTGTTTGAACAAGAGTTCCCCGAAATGAAGGACGCTCATGCGCGCTACCGCGTTTGTGCGTATCCCATGACTCCCAATGGTGCTGCTGGGACTCAAAACTTCTGGCAGGTGCGCATTGGCCAATGGTTCCAGAAGGTGCGATTTGTTCCAGATCGTCCTGCTTCTGAGTCGAAGACCGGCGTGAAGTCCATTCGCTCCCTGGCAACGGGCCGGGTTCATGCCATTTTGTTTCGTGAAGATTCTTGGACTCCCGCCCACGAAACAGTGGTGGTGATCGAATCTCTCGGGGTATTAGTGCCTCATTCCTTGCCTTTGGACGCCCGAATTATAAAATGGGGTGTGAAGGCTGAAGATACGGTTTATTCTGGTCAAGAGCTCGCCGAGATCGAGCTCCGACGAAAGGGATAGTGCGAATGCCCAGTTATTCAAAAAAGATCAGCGTCTCAGGACATACGGCCGACGAACTTTACACCAAGATTTCGACCGAGATCGATAAGATGATGGGGAAGCTTCCGGTGGGGAAGTTCGACATTCAGCGCGACCCGCAGAAGAAACAAGTTTCTCTCAAATCCTCGATGGCATCGGCCACGTTGACCTGCCTCGATGACAATCTGGTTTTAGACGCCAAACTCAGTTTGATGGCCACTCCCTTTAAAGCCAAAATCGACGAAACCATTGATCACTGGGTAAAGAAGGTTTTTCCCCGCTCGAACGCATGAGCGAACCTCGCGAGAATGTCCTCGGCGCAGCAGGTGCGATGGGCGCAGCGACCTTCATCAGTCGCATCATGGGACTCGTTCGCGAACAGGTTTTTGCTTTCATGTTTGGCGCGGGTTCTGCTTACGACGCCTACACGATAGCGTTTCGGATGCCGAATCTCTTGCGCGATCTCTTCGCCGAAGGGGCAATGAGCGCGTCCGTTGTTCCCACTTTCACCCGCGTTCGAATTGAAAAAGGCGATCGCGCTGCTTGGCGGTTAGCGGGTTTGGTGTTTCGCTCGCTTCTGATCGTGGTGGGCGTGCTGACTTGTGTCGGGATTTTCTTCTCAGAACAGTTGGTGAGTTTCTATGCTTCAGCGTACAAAGCGATTCCTGGAAAGTTCGAACTCACCGTAGAGATGACTCGCATCATGTTCCCGTTCTTTCCTTTCGTCGCACTCGCGGCGGGGTTCATGGGCATTTTAAACGCGTGCGGAAAATTCTTTTTACCAGCGTTTGCTTCTGCCCTTTTCAACATTGTATCGGTGGTGAGTGGAGTGACCCTCGCGCTGATTTTTGGTCAGTACGGAATTGAACCCATTAAAGGGATGGCTATCGGCGTAGTTTTGGGCGGAGCTGTTCAAGCCCTCTGCCAACTCCCTGCACTCTACCGTGCGGGTTACAAATGGCCTGCGAAAACTGAAAAAGATCTTGCCTGGAATCACGATCCTCATCTTCGAAACGTCATGTTGCTGATGTTGCCTGGAACAGTGGGATTGGCCGCTACGCAGGTCAATGTTCTCATCAATAGCATCTTGGCGACGTCTCAGGGAACGGGCGCTGTTTCCTGGTTAAACTATGCGTTTCGTCTGATGCAGTTTCCGATCGGAGTTTTCGGTGTTTCATTCGCCGCTGCGACTTTGCCGCTGGCATCGCAGCATTGGGTGAAGGGCGACGCTTCGAAGGTCACTACACTCTTAGGTTCGAGTCTTCGAAACGTGTTTGCCATCAACTTGCCCGCTGCAGCGGGTTTGGCTTTCTTAAGCGTCCCCATCATTCGGATGCTTTTTGAATATGGGCGATTCACGTCGACAGACACTTTGGCTACCGCGGGAGCGCTGGCTGCTTACGCTGTGGGACTTCCGGCTTACTCGGCAGTCAAAGTTCTCGTTCCCGTCTGTTACGCCATTGGCATTACGAGAAAAGCCGTCACGTCGAGCGTGCTCTCTGTGGTTGTGACCATTGCGTTGAACTTGGCCCTCATCAATCGATTGGGTTACATCGGCCTGGCATTGGGAACTTCGGCCGGAGCAATCTTTAACGCTCTTTGGCTGCTCTTTTCGATTCGATCCCGCATCGCAGAGAAAGGTGAAACCCTGCCCATTGGGGCTTTTTTGGTAAATTTTCTCAGGCACCTGGTGGTTGCTCTTTTGATGGGAGCCGCCTGCTGGTTCCTGCTCCAACAGATGGATTTTTATTTTTCCGAGGCCGAATGGCTCAACAGATTTTCCACGATTTCTGCGGCTGCAATGAAGATCATTTTTCGTACGCTTAAGGTCAGTCTTCTGATTGGAGCCGGTGTTTTGATTTTATTATTTTTGGCGAAACTGACTCGTTTGGAAGAAACGACAGAGGTGGTCAAAATAATTACAAAAAAAGTCAAAAATAAGCTGAACAGAAAATCAGTTTGAGTTAGGGTTATCCCCGATGACAACGACACAACGAGAAACCGTAAAATTGCTTTGTAAGAGCATTATCACTCGTTTGGAGAACAAGAAGTCGATTACGTTTCCTCCACGCCTGCGACAGATTGTCCAAGATGAAATCTTCAATCTGGTCGGTCCGTATATTTTTACGGAAGAGGATCTTCGCGAAAAAACTTTGGCAAAAATTGGCGCGAAAGCGGATGTTCTTAAGGACTCTGCTTTTACCGATTCCGATCAGTACCGTGCCGCTAAAGCCGTGGTGAAAGCGAGTTTCGGGGATGATGAGTTGAACGGTTTCTACTTTCAGAAGTCTCTCAAAGTTGTTGCGGAGACTTTGGTGAAATACTTCATGCGCTCTTCTCACATCGATGATGTGTATGAAACCGACGAAGATCTCGAACACCAGATCATCGAAGTGGTGAAGAAATTCGACGCCGCTGAAGTTCACTGATTTTTTCACTTCCTTAAAACAGCCCATTTTAGAGCCCAAAATGGGTACAGTGTAGAAAACTTAATCATGTTCTACACGTCTTAATAATTGGGGCTTTGGCTAAGTACTTAATACTATGCGTCAAAAATAGTTAAGTGCCCTTAACAAAAGGGGTTCTGGGATTGCACTTGTTAAGGCCCAATGGTGCCGAGATACCTCTTTCTACCTCTGGTCTTCCTTTTAACCGCGGTAATCGCCTGGTGGTCGGCCGGCGTTCACCCTGAGGAATCTCGCCTCCATTCGTCCCTCGACCTGCCTGAAATCATGCTCCCCCTCTCTGTCACAGAAGCTAGAGCCGATACCCTCTCCCGACAACCCGCATCCCCCCTCCCAGACCTTGAGATCGTTCCCCTCTCAGAGTAAGACTCCCCGTGCCAGTATTTGTCAGTGTGTAGATCCTGCCGATGCGCGCTCCAGGCGCCCTGCTAGTTTGACATGGTCGTTCGGCGTCTTGTAGACTAGTCAGACCACGAAACGTTTAGGATTTTCGTGTTTTTGCGGTCCAAGACCGGACCTAAAAGGGGAAGATCTTTTGACTAAAAATGCCGTTCTCCGCGTGAGTTCGCTTCTTTTTCTGGGTGTTGGTGTAATCAGCGCCCTGGGTTCCGGATGCGCTCACTCCCGATCGGGTCGCAGTTCTTATGAAGATGCTGCCACGCGTGCGGCCAATAAGAACGTAAATGACTTCCTGCGCGATGAACGTCAGAGCCGTGGAGAACCGATCGAAATTCATGGCGTAAAACTCCAAAATTCCAACTTTGACATTCCCATCGTGGTGAATAGCCGAGTGGAATATTGGGTCGATTACTTCTTAGGAAAAGGTCGGGTCCACTTTGAGCGCTATTTGGAGCGCTCCGAGCTTTTCATTCCTTACATTACTCCGTTGTTGAAGCAAAACGGCTTGCCCGAAGACCTGGTCTATTTGGCGATGATCGAAAGTGGCTTCAATAATCACGCCCGATCGCGAGCCAAGGCCGTCGGTCCCTGGCAATTCATTTCAGCCACCGGCAAACGCTATGGCTTGATGGTGAACTGGTGGGTGGATGAGCGACGCGATACGCGGAAGTCCACACTCGCTGCTGTAGAATACCTTCGCGACCTCTACGCCATGTTTGATTCCTGGGAACTCGCTGCCGCCGCTTACAACGCTGGTGAAGCCAAGATCGGCCGCGCTGTTCGCCGTTTTGGAACGAAGGATTTCTGGACCATTACCCGTCAGCGGTTCCTGCGCCCTGAAACTCGCGACTATGTTCCGAAGATCATTGCAGCCGCGATTTTGGCTAAGAATCGCACGCAATTTGGCTTTCCGGCTTCCACGGTGAAACCCGGTGAGGGTGAAGTGCTGGCCGGCGACGGCAGTGTGGTTCGGCTCGAACCCGAATCGGAAAATAATCAACCGACGCCGATGCCGGGAGTGACAAACTCCCAAGAAGCCTTGATGCGCGTCCTGAGTGAAGAGTCTGAAGAAGATTATGAGAGCTCGCCTACCGACATCGTACAAGCAGGTCTCAGTGTTCCGGCGGTGACTCGAACTGCTTCCGATGATGAAGCCGGTCCTGCTCCGCTCGCAAAGCCCATCCCCACCCCGCACGTCAATAAGAAGGGTGTGATCAGTGGAGAAGAGCTTTTAGAGTTTGAGCTTCGTAGTCCGGCCGACTTGTTGAAGGTGGCTCGTGCTGCTGGCCTTTCGTACCACACGGTGAAGAGCCTGAATCCCGAAATTCAGCGCTGGTGCACGCCGCCCATCATGAGCACGTATCGCATTAAGCTGCCCGCATCGACGAAGGAGCGCTTCCTGACGACTTACAATCACAGCGCTTATCCGCGCAAAGTGAACTTTCAAGTCTATAAAGTTCGCAGTGGGGACACCTTGGCTCGGATTGCTCGCCACTTTGGTATTAAGGTCGATCCCATCGCGGATTTGAATCGAATTTCTCCAAAAGCGCCCTTGAGACCCGGCTCTCAGGTGTTGCTCCCCATGCCGAATGATCGCAGTCGTAGCCTGGCTTCTTTAGAAGTCCGTGACCCGCCTGAAAAGCGTCGAATTCGTCGCGGGAGGAAGCGCCAGCACAAGTCTTACCGCATCTCCTATAAGCGTCGTGAGGCGGCTCGCTCGGCAGTGAGTCGTACCCCACAGTCTGTCGACGGCGGCTAAGTTTTCTTTTTTATATAACCATAGTAGAAGCTAAAAGAGCTTTCAAACCCCTATCTTTTTGATAAGAATAGGAGTTCGCATGGCGCTCATTGTTCAAAAATATGGTGGCACGTCGTTGGGGTCTCCCCAACGAATCGTTGCGGTTGCAAAGCGCATCGCACGCCTCCGAGCCGATGGCCACCAGGCAGTGGTGGTGGTCAGTGCCATGGGACAGTCGACGGATGATTTGATTGAATTGGCTCATCAGGTGTCGCAGCAGCCCGCTCATCGAGAGATGGACATGTTGCTCACGACCGGTGAGCGAATTTCGATGGCGCTTCTCACCATGGCTCTGACGGATTTGGGCGTGGATGCGATTTCCCTCACCGGGTCGCAGAGCGGAATCATCACGGACCAAAGCCATCGACGCGCCCGAATTAAGAAGATTCTAGGTGATCGAATTCGAACCGCCTTGAAGGAAGATAAGGTGGTGATTGTGGCTGGTTTTCAAGGTGTCAGCGAAACCAAAGAGATTACTACTTTGGGACGAGGGGGTTCCGATACCACTGCAGTGGCGCTGGCTTCGGTTTTGAGTGCTGAGCTTTGCGAGATCTACACGGATGTGGACGGTGTGTATTCCACCGATCCTCGCATTTGTTCAGACGCGGTGTTGCTGCCCCGACTCCGCTCGGATCTGATGATTGAAATGGCCACCCGGGGAGCAGGGGTGCTTCATCCGCGGAGCGTCGAACTGGCAAGGCAGTTCGGGGTTGCACTTCGGGTGAGAAACAGTTTGAATGAAACGCAAGGAACGGAAATCGTCACAGGTTCTATGGAAGAATTTCGCATCGCAGGAGTGACCGCAGATCCCAATAAATTCCTCATTCGAGTAGAATTGATGCGCCCGACCGTATTGAGTGCGCTTTGGGATCAATCGGGTGAAGCTCATTTAGCAGTCGTGGCCCCAGTTTTTTTGGCAGGCATCGTCGAGTTTTACGCAGATCGAGATTCTGAAACCGAATGGAAGCGCCTTCTCGAGAGGTTGAGCACCGAAGGTTTCGTCAACAAATATTCTTTTGAGATGGGGCTGATTCCCCTCTCCGTCGTCGGCGATCGCTTTTCTCAAGATGGAAAAGCATTGCAAGAAATCATGGAAGTTCTTTCGAATGAAGGGGTGACTATTCAGCATGGCCAGGGCGGGCCTTTGGCAGTGACGGTAGCCATTCCTGCAACTCATCTCAATGAAGCTGTGCGCTGCTTGCACACCAAGTACTTGGGAGCTCAACAATGAAACTCGACCTCACACAACCCACAGTCGTCATCGGTGAAGGCTGGGTAGCGCTGGCCACAGTCGCTCAACTTCAGAAGGCTGGAACTCCTTTTACATGGCTCTCTGGAACGGGGTCTCGTCTCACTCCGCCTTTTTCAAGTTTGCAGTTAGTGGAAGACAAGGGTGATGAAACCGGATTGGCTCAAAGTCCCGGATTGATGGCGTGGTTAGAATTAGCGAGAGATGTGTTGCCGGCTTCTGACTCTCAGGAAGTGGTTTTACAAAACGGAGATTTTCTCCGCGAATTTCGAAACAAAGCTTTTCGGGAAGCTACTTGGACGAAGGCTCCCAATTTTGAATCTCGGAAGGAAGTTCAGGAAGAAGAATTGTGGGGTCCCGAAATTCGACTTGCCGGAATTTATGGTGCGCGCTTCGAACTTTCTTTAGTCGAAATCGAAAATCTCGTTCGTAAAAACCATGTCGATCTTTTACAAATTCAATCTCCTTTGCAAGAGGTCGTGATTAAAAAGGGAGAGATTCAAAGTGTGATCGTGGGCTCCGGCCAAGAAATTCCCTGCAAACAGTTAGTTTTTGCAGACCGTTGGTCTGTTCTTGCTGGTGTGAAGGGATTTCCGAAGGTCCATACGCTTACTCGAAAGCTTGCGCCGGTGGGGGTTTTGCAGGCCACGTTTTCTCACAAGATTCCCGTTGCTGCAGAGATTCGCGAAAACTTTTTCTGCGCCCTTCATAAGGATGCGGGTGAAGAGTTTCAGCGCAATGTCTGGGGCTATTTCTTTGAAGGCGGCAAGAAGAGTGTTTGGACAGTCTTAATTGGTTCAGAAGAGTCTGAAGACAATCACGAGATTGCCAAGAAACTTCGAAAGATTAAGCAAACATTGAATCGAATCTTTGTAGGACCAGAATGGATTCCAGCAGATTTTAAAGATTTCGATTCCACCGTCGAACAAGAAACCGTTCGCTTTGAAGAGGGTTCCCTGTACACCGAAGGAAAGATCATTCAATCGCCAAGCGTGCTTCCAGATGCTGCAGGCGTCTATTTATTAACCGATGGGTTTGGCCCATTGGCAGCCCTGCAGCAAGTCGCCGTTCTCCTGGGGCGGGATGTGAACCTTGCAAAAGAAAATTTGACGCGTACCGAAGCCTCGTCTACTGAGAGGGGATGAAGAATAAAACTGTTCTGTTGGTGGCAGCAGTCTCTTTCATCGTTTCTTTCAACGTCAGAGCGTCTGAACAACTCGAGTCCGCATCCTTTTCTGAAATTCAAAAGAAAATACGTGAAGTAGGCTCTATTTTTGGGAATAAAAACGTTATTGCCGTTTTCGATACAGACGATACCTTGCTTCACCTGAATCAAGATTTGGGTGGCGAAGCTTGGTTTGAGTGGCAATCCAACGACATTCAATGTGAGCAGAAATGCACCCCGGAGATCAAAACTCCGGCTGGAAAGGACGCGATCGGCGTCGACATCAATGATTTATTGAACAAATATGGAAGAATTTTGTACCAGAGCCACGCAACGCCAAATGAACCTTCGATCCCGACGGATTTGAAAAATCTTCAGGCTGATGGAATTCAAACCGTGGTTCTCACTTCTCGCGGATTTTTGAATCGCGATTCTACGCACCGCCACTACGGCGAAAACGGCATTACCTTTTCATCGGTGGGGTTGAAGCCGAACCACGTGGGAATGGAATACATGCCCCAGCTGACTGATGAAGAAATGGCGAAGGAAAAGGTGACATCGGTCCGCGCTGTAAATTACACCCGTGGGATTATCAATACCGACGGACAGCATAAGGGGTTGATGCTTCTGGCTTGGTTGCGACAAGTGCGCTTTCAACCGAAAGCGATTGTCTTTGTCGACAACAGCTCTAAACAAACCAATCGTGTTTTCAGTGTCTTCAAAGATCGAAAGGTCGATATCACGACGATTCGTTACTCGGTACGAGACCAAGATCGCCTGAATTTTTGGATGAGTGACAAGAAGAAGGCCATTGAAGACTGGAATGTCTACTCGCAGATGTCGAACTCGATTTTCCCGCAGTAGTTTTAGAAAAGAGCCGAGGCCGATAACCCAGCGTGAAGGCGTCGATTCTCTGTGGATTTACGTGCTCTAGAAGCAGGCGTGCTGCGGATTTGAGTGTATGGCCTGTCGTTCTGAAATCATCGACGAGTAGAATTCGTTTTTCTTGGAGCGTTTGCGCTTCCTTAGAAAGGTCGTATCGAATTTCGTGCTGAAGCCGTTCACGGGCATTCAGACGGTTTTGGTGAAGGCCCCGCTTCCGATGTGCCTGAAGGGCTCGAACAATAGGAACTCCCGTTACCCTCTCGAGCCAACGAGCAATTCTCTCCGGTGGTGAATCTCCCCAACGCCAAGCTCGCTGCGTGCGATGGGGAATGGGAACCAGATAGTCGACGTGAAACTTCAGATGAGGCAGCCAGTCTTGGGACTCGTCTGATTTTAAGATCTGTCGGCTGTAGAGCAAACCGCCATGAGTTTTCCAGCGTCGCAGGACGGGGTAACTGGGTCCCACTAACCAGTACCGAGAGTAGTAGGTGTGAATCGGGGAATCCTTTTCCCCAAGTTCGGGGTGGGGCGCAGAGACGAGAGAGTTCCAGCAATCTCCACAGAGTGGAAAATTTTTCGAAATCCCGCGCAGCGCTTGCTGACAAGCGTGACATTGAAAGAGCATGAGCGGAATCTTGCAAGCTGCGTACTGAGTTGTTCTAGGTCGCCAAAACGCGGGCGAGATCGAATCCGCTTTGATCCAGCGGTTTCGTGTGATGAATGACCTGACTCAAGGGAGCAAGACCCATCTTGTTTTCTTGGGTGCCAACCATCGAATCCGATTTTCCTGCGCAAAGGTAAGCGACAGCTGCAGCGCCAAAGGCCGAAGCTAGTAGCCGATCCCGCGCCGTGGGAGAGCCTCCCCGTTGAATATGCCCGAGCGTGCAAATCTTGGGACGGTAGCCCTTCTTCTGAAGGAGTTTGGCAATCTTCCCTGTTCTGCCGGCTTCATGACCTTCAGCAACCACGATAATGCTGCTCGTTTTTCCGCGGCGAACTCCGCGTTCGATTGTTTTTATCACCGAAGGAATTGTCTCCTGGTGTTCGGGGACGAGAATGGTTTCAGCACCGCCACCGATTCCAGTCATGAGGGCAATTTCACCGGAGCTTCGACCCATGACTTCCACTAGGAAGAGTCGGTCGTGTGAACTAGCGGTATCGCGAATTCTGTCAATGGCTTCGATCGCAGTATTTACTGCAGTGTCGTAGCCAATGGTATCATCGGTGCCGATGATGTCGTTGTCGATGGTGCCGGGAATTCCCATCACAGGAATTCCTGTTTCTTTTTGAAAAAAATGAGCGCCTCGGAAGGAGCCGTCTCCTCCAATAACAACCAATGCTTCAATTCCACGGCGTTCTAGATTTTCACCGCAGCGAGCGCGGCCCGATTTTTTTAAAAATTCTTCAGAGCGCGAGGTTTTTAAAATCGTTCCCCCCCGCTGAATGATATTCGCCACGCTCGAGAGTTGCAGCTGGCTCATTTGGTTTTCAAACAGGCCATTGTAGCCCTTCTGAACGCCATAGACTTGGCAGCCGCGGCTGATTCCGTACCGAACGACAGCACGGATCGCGGCATTCATCCCAGGTGCATCTCCACCACTGGTAAGCACGGCAAGCGAGCGAATCCGTTTTTTCGAGGAAGCCAATTTTAGATCTAGCATAAGCTTTTTCCTGTCACTTCCGGAGGAATCGGAAGCCCCATCAATGTGCAAAGCGTGGGCATGATGTCCTGCAGTCCGCCGTCCTTAAGGGCTTGACGGGTTTTCTTAGGAGCGATCGCTGAACCCGGTTGAATCCAAATCGCAGGTACGGGATTCAATGTGTGCTGAGTGTGAATCTGCCCGTGGTCATCATGCATTTCCTCTGCATTGCCGTGATCGGCAGTGAGAAGAACATGGTAGTCACTTTTTTGTGCAGCCCCGATGACCTGAGAAAGACACTTGTCTAGCGCCTCCATGGCCTTTACAGCGGCACCATAGTTTCCGGTATGCCCGACCATGTCGGCGTTGGCAAAGTTCATCAATACAAAATCAAACTGCTGGGACGAAATTTTTGTGGCCGCTTCCTGAGCCACAGTAAAGGCACTCATCTCTGGTTTCAGGTCGTAAGTGGGAACATCTTTAGGAGAAGGGACGAGAAGTCTTTCCTCTCCCTGAAAGGGTTTCTCCACTCCACCGTTAAAGAAGAAAGTGACATGGGCGTATTTTTCGGTTTCGGCAATTCTAAACTGTTGAAGTTTCTTCTGCTCTAGCCACGAGCCGAAAATATTCGAAAGGTTCTGTGCACCGAATGCTACCGGCAGTGGAAAGTCTTTACTGTATTGAGTCATGCACGCAAACGTGCCGGGTTTGGGTGCTGAACCGCGGGAGAAATCGTTAAAATCAGTGGCCATTAGAGATTGGCTGATTTCGCGTGCGCGATCCGAGCGATAATTAAAAAATACGACGGCGTCACCAGATTGAATCGTCAGCTTCGGATCCAAAATAACGGGTTCCACAAACTCATCCGTTTTTCCAAGCTCGTAAGATTTTTCAATCGCCGCGATAGGATCTTTAGAGCCTGCTTGATTCTGACTTTGGCCTGTTAAGACTGAATAAGCTTTTTCGACCCGATCCCAGCGCTTGTCTCGGTCCATGGCATAGTAACGGCCCGACACTGTGGCTACTCCCGCCTTACAAGGAGACGATTTTTCAAAGATAGGATGGGACAAAAGGTCATGCATGTACTTCACAGCAGAGTTAGGAGGGGTGTCGCGTCCGTCAGTGAAAGCATGAATGCAAATTTGAGGAACTCGGAGTTCCATGCACCAGTTCAAAAGGGCTTTCAGATGTCCTAAGTGACTGTGCACTCCCGCATCCGAAAGAAGACCCATGAAGTGAACTCGGCCTGTTCCAGCAGCGCCCGCTTCTAGTGTTTTCTTCAATATCGGATTCTTAAAAAAACTTTTGTCATCGATGGAGTTCGAAATGCGAGTGAGATCTTGGTAGATAATTCGTCCGGCACCCATGGTCATGTGCCCCACTTCAGAATTACCCATCACTCCGTCGGGAAGTCCGACGGCTTTCCCATGAGTGAGCAACTGAGAATGCGGATAATTCGCCAACAGGTCTTTGTAAAAAGGCATGCGGGCATTCTTAATGGCATTGAAAGCAGAATCTTTTCCTATTCCGAATCCATCCAGAACGATGAGGACAGCGCGAGAGGTCATAGTCCTTTAAAGAATTCTCATACCTGGCAAAAAAAATCGACTTTTAAGAAACTAGCCTTCGTTGTGATAGGGGTGGCGCTTTAATATGCTCATAGCTCGATAAAGCTGCTCGAAAAGCACAACCCGAGCCAGTTCGTGAGAAAAGGTCTGAGGTCCTAAGCTCAAGGTGCCCTTGGCTTTTTGACGGATTGCATCCGAAAACCCTAAGCTGCTTCCAATACAGAAGGCGAGGTCACCGACGCCTTGATCTTGATTGATTTGAAGCATCTCCGCCCAGTGTTGCGAGCTGAGGGATTTGCCTTTTTCATCCAAAATATAAAACTTCGCCTTGGGTCCTAAGTTTTCTAAAAGGATCTCTGCTTCTTTTTCTTGGATCTTTGCTCGGAGTGCCGGAGATTTTTCTGGAACGAAAAGACCCTTCAGTTCCGTCTCTTCAAATGAGATCCACGGCTGAATCATTTTCTTAAAATGATCAGCGGCATCTCGAAGTCCGGGCGACTTCAGCTTTCCAAATGCAATCACTTGGAGTTTCACTTTTTTTCCTTAGTTCAGGCGGCTTGCCACCGGTCCGTAGAATTCCGACGGGATGCGAACTTTCGGAGCATCTGCCCAAAGGGTTTCTAAGTCATAGTATTCGCGAAGTGCGTCTAAGAAGATGTGAACCACGACATCGCCGAAATCCATGAGGATCCAACGGCCATCCGTGTGGCCTTCCAAAGAAAGTAACTCATGCTTTTGTTTTTTAAGATCAGCTTCAATGGCATCGGCCATTGCACGGACTTGGCGATCTGACATCCCACTGCAGATGACAAAATAGTCGGTGAATCCGGAGATCCCAGAGAGGTCTAAGATCTTCGTGTTCTCCCCCTTTTTTTCAATGGCTGCCTTGGCACAGGCTAGGGCCTTGACTTTTGAGGAGTCTAAAACTTCGGTTACAGAGGTCGTTCCGGATTGAGTGTTCTCGGTCGTCATGATGCATGGGTACCATAGAGATGATGAGTCTTCAAATAAGCAGCGACTTCTGGATGTAAACTATTTGCTGGAGGTTCCCCAGTTCGCTCTAAGGATTGTCGAATCATTGTAGAAGAAATCGGCGGGGCTTCCGTGTGAACCAGCTGCAATGTCAGGGGATTCTTTAAATTTAAGGAACTTGAGGACCTCAGCTGCCATATATTAAACCCCTGTGATTTAACAATTCCACTGGCTTGCCAATCGCGAAGAGTCTTTTCTAGTGAAAGGTTTTCGGTAGGTCTGCGATCTAAGACAATCCAGTGGCAAAGTCCTAAAACCTCTGGAAAGCGATGCCATTCATGAAGATGAGGGAGTTGATCCGCCCCAATCACAAAGGCGAGCTTCGAGGGGTCCATTTCCGAATGGAGCTCTTTAAGGGTGTCGTAGCTATAGCTCGGAGCCTGAGTCCGCTGATTGCGTTCAATTTCTCTTAAGTCGATTCGGATATTTTCGGGGTGTCCGGCTGAAAATGCCAGGCGGGTCATGGCAATTCGGTGCTCGGTAGAGGCCTTCAGCGAGGTTTTATGAGGAGGCCGAGCGGAGGGTACGATGAATACTCGCGCGACACCTGGGTCTTGAAAGAGCCCCTGAACAGCCGCTGTGTGGCCCAAATGGGGTGGATCGAAGCTGCCACCAAAGACTGCGGTGACGTCATTGAGCTTCATCTAATCGCACCTTCTTATAGACGGCGCCAACGAGTTCGGGAACGCCGGTGCCACTCACTGCAGAGATGACAAAGGGTTCTCCTGGAATCGGCTCGACGCCGATCTGTTTTGGGCCTCGAATTTCCAGGATCTTCTCGCGTAATCGGGCCACTGAAGATTCGATAATGTCCGGATCCGACACCATTAAATCCACTTTATTGATCGCAACGATTTCTGGTTTATGCAGGAGTTTCTCATCGAAGAGCCCTAGCTCGGATCGAATGATGACATACTGTTTGAGCAGCATTTCAACGGCAGCTTCCACGCCTTCTTTTCGCGGGCGTCCTGGTTTGGTCGCTTCTTCTAAGAGTTTGGTTCCATCCAGCAGATGAATGAAAACCCGCGTGCGCTCAATATGTCTGAGAAATTTATGACCCAGGCCCATTCCACGATGAGCTCCTTCGATCAATCCTGGAATATCGGCTACTACGAAACTGTCTTCGTTATCGGGCGTGCTGACCACGCCGAGATTCGGAGTGAGAGTGGTGAAAGCATAGTCCGCAATTTTTGGACGGGCAGCGCTGATTCTCGAAATGAGGGTGGATTTTCCTGCATTGGGAAATCCGATGATCGCTGCGTCCGCTAGGAGTTTCAACTCCAAGGTGAGTTCTTTGAACTCTCCTTCTTCACCGGGTTGAGCAAACTTGGGAGCTTGAAAAGTCGAACTCACGAAGTGAGCGTTCCCTTTTCCGCCACGGCCGCCTTCGCAGACGACCCACTCCTCGCCATCTTCCATGAATTCTTTGAGTAATTCGCCCGTGTTGCTTTCTTTAATGAGCGTTCCAACGGGCACTGGAATTAAAATATTCTCGCCATCTTTACCGGCTTTATTCGATCCCTGACCGTTCATGCCGTTTCCAGCTTGGTAGACGCGTTTGAATCGGAAGTCTTGCAGGGTACTGAGATTACTGGAAGCTCTGAAGATGACATCGCCGCCGTCGCCGCCGTCGCCCCCGTTTGGGCCGCCCCGAGGAATGAACTTCTCCCTGCGGAAGGCTACACATCCGGGGCCTCCCTTACCTGCGGAGACTCGAATCATCGCTTCGTCGATAAAGCGCATAAACTACTTCTAAGCTTCTTAGTAAGGACGCGAGATGACGTACGTCCGGACAAACTATCGGCGCGAGACTAAGCTGCCGGATAGACAGAAACTTGTTTGCGTTTCTTGTCGTATCTTTCGAAGGTCACCACTCCCGGAACCATCGCGTAGAGAGTGAAGTCGCGGCCTAAGCCGACATTGCGACCGGGATGAAACCGAGTTCCTACTTGGCGGATTAAAATTTCGCCGGCCTTCACTTGTTGGCCACCGAAACGCTTCACGCCGCGCATCTTGGGATTACTGTCACGGCCGTTCTTAGAACTACCACCCGCTTTTTTATGTGCCATGACTTAGGTTTCCTTCTTCTTCGTCGTTTTTTTCTTAGCAGGAGCTTCGGTAGCTTCTGCTTTTTTGGGAGCAGCGGCCTTCTTAGGAGCAGCTGCTTTCTTTTCGCTCAAAAGACCAGCGCCGAGATTATTCATCCCCATATTCCAAGGAGCCTTGTTTGGAGTCGAGGAGGCTGGACCCTTCGCTTTCAACTGCGACGTAAATTTGCTTAACTGTGTTTTCACTTCATCCGCAGAGAGTGCTGTTTTTTCACCGGCACCGTTTTCAAC
>FRDC01000226.1_pt3 | contig 23987 bp, 18 predicted proteins | sample 1106171 | NCBI WGS metagenome assembly FRDC01 (sample SAMEA3930566, study PRJEB13176) | freshwater metagenome | biome: Drinking water system; feature: drinking water; material: water | place: Singapore | collected 2014-12-20 | reverse complement strand
AGTTCAGATACCTTTGGTATGGATGATGTTTCTGATAATGAGGATTTGTTAAGACCCTCAGAGAGAGACTTTAATGTTGCATCAACTACACCAGGAAGTCTTTTTTCAAATTGTGGATCAGAACGCAATGGACCTTCTGTTTTATAAGTATCACGATAAACTTTTGCAACCGCTTGGGTCACCTTCCCAACTGCTGCTTTATCTTCCATAGACCCAGATGGTGCTGCAGCACCAGATAAAGAATCAATTACTTTTTGTTTTAGTGTTCCATCGTCAATTGATTTTTGATTGACTGAAGTTTGTGATGAGGATTCTATATCATTAGTGATTGTTGGAGTTAATTTTTCTGCTGCTGATTCAACTTTTGCCTGTGGAGCAACCTCTTTTGCAAGTTTTCGTTGTGCATATCCACTTCCTGATGCTGCTTCTTTTTCTAATTCTGCTCTCTCTTCTTCTGGTGTTTGTTTAAATCCCAAAAGACCCTTTACTCCCTTAACAACAGATCTTCCAGCATCGATAATTAAATCACCACCTGCAGTTAAGGTATCAACTATCCAATCTTTAATTTTCCCAACAGTCGATATCATTGTATCATAAAAATCCATCATGGAATCTTTTAAAAGAGAGAATGACAATTTAAAATCATCCCATTTGTCATAGACCATCTTTGTTGCAGCACCCAACAATCCAAATGCAGCGACAACGGGGGCAATTGCTGCTGCTAATGGTAGAAGTGCAGGTCCAATGAATTTAGCAATGGTAGACAACCAACTTCCTATTCCACCTTCTTTTTCTTGCTGAACTTGTGGAACAGTATCTTTCACTATAGCCGCTTTTCTGTTTCCAAATTCCTTTTTATATAATTCTGCGGATGCGCGATCCCTCTGTTCATCTCTAAATTTCTCTGTCAGAAGAGTTTGCTGCTTCATTTCCATCCAAATTTTTTTGAGAAAATCTGCTTGTTCTTTTTCGTTTTCTACCATATCTTTACTTGCAAATTTACCAGTGACCAAATCACGATATCGATCACCCTCTTCTACACGAAATTTTTTCGTGGCCCCAAGTTTATCTGATATGTCCGATACTTTTTTTGTAAGAACTGCAAGAGTTTTTGCAATAAACTCCAAAGATTTGATCATCTTTTCATTTTCTATTCTTGTTACTTTACTTTCATCTTTAGTTTCTTTTAGTTGTTCTGCGATGGTAGGTATCTGTGGACCTTTATCTTTTTGAGTAAGTCCTGCTGCAGAACGAATTGATTCTTCCGATCTACCCATTGCTCTACCAGCAATAGCGGTAGCAAGTTTGGATCCTGTTGCTTTATTGATGATGTTGAGGGGATCAAAACGATCCTTTAATCTCTTCTTAGTTTTTTCTGCTTTAAATGATAATGCTTGTTTTACTGCGGCAAATGGTCCACCCCCAGAGGCTAACACGTCTGCAGCAACGTCTGCAGCAGTTGACTGTCTCTTTTTTGCTTCAGAGATTTCTGATTTAATTTTTTTGAGGGCATCTAATATTTCTTTTTGAGTCTTTTTACCCAATTCTATTTTTGGTTGTACTTCCATTATCTTTTCCTCTGAGCATTTGCTTGTTGAATTCTTGCGTTTTCTTTTTCGACCCGCTGCTTAACCAATGTTAAATACACCAATCTTTCCCATGGTAATAGACTTTCAAGTTCTGTTATTGTGAACTTATGATCCTGGACCAAAGCAAACGTTGTGGTATAGTAATTTGCCAAATTGTCATGGGCCAGGGTTATACGAAAAAATCATCTAACCCAGAAACCTCAATGTTTTCTTTTACACCACATTTTGGACATTCAAATTTAACAACAGTTTCAATTTTCGGCATCGTATTAAAGAATTTATCCATCTTACTAATTTGTTCGTGTGTCAACATATCAATGAATTCTTCTAGTTCTTTGGGATGAACATCGGATGCCATAGTGACGGTATCTGCATCATTGATAGATTCTATACACTCTAACAAAAATGCAAATGCTTCATCTGGTGGTAGATCTTTTCTAGCAACCTTCTGGAAAGAACGAAATGTTGGATATTTTAAAGTCACCCCAACTGTTTCAGTCAATTCAATGTATTTATTATGCCCAGCACCGAAGGTCGGTTTAATATTCAAAATATCAATTTGGTATTCTGAAATGGTACCACAAATAGACTCTATGCCGGTTTCTGTATTTGCTACGGTGTTTTTACATTGGTATCGTAATTGAACTTGCTCCCCAATGCTTCTTGCTCTAAGGTTCAGGAATAGAAATTCAATATCAAACAATGGTAATTTTTCTACCTTAATACCTGATACATCACCCACACAGTTCTGTAGTATTTGCAAAACAGTTTTAAAAATAGTATCTGCATCTTTTGACTCTAATGCAATTAGTAGTAATTTTTCTTCTTTGACTAAAAATGGTCTAAACGACACCTTTTGTCCTGATGGACACACCAAGTCATAAAATGGCACAGTCAATTTAGGTAGAGACATAATCATTCACCTTTCATTGTTAATTTGCAGATCCAGTTTTTCTCTTTGTTGTTGACCCCTCTGGTTTAGTTTGTTTCTTTGGTTGTGATGGTTCTGATAATAAGTAGTATTCATATGCCATGGTTACAGATACCCTATGGAACCCATCTTCAGTCCAACTTACCGGCATTTGGTTAATTGCAGTCGGAAATGATGAAATTAAATTCCATGTTAATATCGGAGCAAGTGTGTCCGAACTACTAGGTCTAGTTATTGTTTTTTGTATTTCTGTATCTTGTTGTTTAGGGGATATATCATATTGAGTAATGGAAATATCTTTTCTGTACATATTGGGATATGCTAATCTATTCGATGCGGACTCAAATATAAAATCTATCCACAATTCAAAATATTTTCTGATGTTCATATCTTGAGTTTCTAAGAAATTTAAAGTCACTTCCTGATAGAGTGATTGGTAGGGGGTCTTGTAGATTGGTCCGTAAATTCTATTATCCTGTGTGACAAGTTGTCTTCCAGGGAGATCAGTTGCTTCACATCGAAATGCAAGGACTCTCCCAAAATCAAATGTTGTTTTATCATTGATTAATACTGGATCAACTGGAATCAGTACTTGGAAGTGAGATGTTTTTGAAACACCTGTGTTCTTTAAATGAGCAAGGAATTCGTGATATAAACCAGCCATGTTAGTATTTTTCCTCTGACTCGTTCCATACTTTTTGATTTGAAACGCTTTGGGTCATACTCTTAAATTGTTGTAAGGGAAGTGCCGCAGCAATTTGCCACTCATCTGCAGGCACCTCAATCACTCTTGATTGAATGTGACTTGCTAGATATCTCTTGATACATGGGGTTGCTCTATATGCATTTGCAGTTGCTTTTAATATGGGATATGATAGTTTTAGCCGAGTTTTTTCGTCACCCAACGAACCTGTTGCAAATTTCTTTAGTTGTTGTAATAAGATCAAACGGTCTCTTGGTGTAATGTAATGAAGATTTAATCCAAGAAATCCATCTGGATATTGTTGTATTGGTACCACTAGTGGAAACTTATCCCAGTAAGGAAGTTCTTCTTTTAATTTTGCATCATAAAAGAAGAAATAAAATCGACCAAGAATTGCTTTGTTTTTCTGTATCCCCTCCTGGATTATTTTTCTTCTATCAGATCCTCGTACATTAAGTTGTTGTATTTTCTGAAGTAACCAATTCTTAGCGTTTCGCCCACCGATGGCATGACCCTCTTCATTTAACTGCTTTTCTATCTTTTTTATAATTGTTGCCATAATTCTATTTATTAGATAAATTGGTGATCTTTCTCAGTAATTACTCTAAATTCCCACCCCTGGTCCTTACAAAATTCTTCTGCTGCATGCCATTTTGCTTTGTTTATTGCAAAGGTTGCTACTTCGGTGATGAATTTTCTGGTTTGTCGTTTGGGGGTTCTCAATTGTGTTTGGGAATACGGTTTAATCTCGATCAAATATGTCTTATGTTTACCATCTTTACCCATAACTTTTATTAAGAGATCTGGAAAATAACGGTGTCGTTTTCCATCAACTGGCGAGAGATATGGGATTGCAAGACCCTCACTATTCCACAAAATTACCGAGGGGGTTATGTCCAATCTGGTCATAAGTTGAAGTTCCCATCCAGATCTATAAATGATGTTGTTCACGTCACCAGCATATTTTTCTGGATATCTGGGAACGAACCTACCTTTGGTATATTCTCTGGACATAACCCTCCAATTTGCATCATAAATATAGACATCGGAGGTATTTATGGCAGACGATCAAAATGGAATTTTTGGTAAGATAGGGGAAGCCGTGACAGGCGCGGTTGACTTTGCAGATAGACAAAGTAAAAAACTTATTGGCTCAATTCAAGAAACCATTACACCAGATACTCCTGAGCAAGGTGCATTAAAAAGAAAATCACAGAGAAATTACAAATATAACTACATTAAATACCCTTCTAATCTAGGTGAAGAGACCAGACACCCATATTACATCACATTTTTTATTAACATTCAAGATCTATCAAAATTCAAAAAAGATAGCAAGGGTAAATCTGTTGTTGCAGTAAATGGTAAAAATCAACCCATTCAATCCACAGTGGCTATTCATCAACAAGGTCGTCCAGGTCTTCAGAAAAATTTTAAGGGTACCAATATTGGATTTGGTAGAAAAACATCAAGAACGAAAACTGCAATAAGATTGTATATGCCGGATACATTATCATGGTCTTATCAGAATCAATATCGAGATGTTAGTTTATCTGGTCATCCTTTGGGTAAAGCAGCGGGGTTACTTGCAGGTGGAACCTCACTTATTAAATCTGTGATGGAGGGTGGATTGGAAGGTGGTCTTGCAAACATTACCTCGAATGAAAAAAGAGGTATTGCGGGTGAATTTGGACTAGGTACGGTTCTAGGAGATGCACAACAAGGTCTTGCTGCTGTTGGATTGGCTCTAAATCCACAAATAGATGTGATTTATGAAACACCAGAACTCAGAAGATTTAATTTTGAATTTGCATTTGCACCAAGAAGTCCGTCCGAAGGAAGAAGTGTTCAAGAAATTATTAAGACTTTTAAGTTCCATTCCGCACCAGAAATTCTTAGTAATGGTGGTGCATTTGGTCGTTATTTCGTCCCACCATCAGATTTTGACATTGAATTTTCAGTCAATTCTATGGGTAAAATTTCCACATGTGTTCTAGAGAATGTCACAGTTGATTATGGTCCAACTGGATCGGCATTTTATCCAGATGGTTCACCAGTTCATGCTCGTTTAACATTGCAGTTTAGAGAACTTGAATACATTACTAAAGATCTCATACAAGAAGAGGGCTACTAATGCCGGCAGAATATTTTACCAATTTCCCTCTATTTGGGTATACTCTAAATCCAAAGGTTGCTCCTGGTGAAGTGGAGTACGCAACCGATCTATTTCATAGAGCAGCACCAATTAGGAATATTCTTAAAAATAAAGAGTTATTTCATGAATATGTTATTTTAGATGGAGACACCCCAGAAATCATTGCGGACACCTATTATGGATCTTCCCACTATCATTGGGTGGTCACACTTCTGAATAATATTCTTGATCCTCTCTTAGATTGGCCAAAGAAATATGAAGATCTAGTTTCTTTCATAAATGAAAAATATGGATCAATTGCCGTTGCACAAGCAACTCCACATCATTATACCATGACTATTACAAAGGCAGATTCCACTGGGTATACTAGTTCAGAGACCAGTATTATTGATAAAACAAAATATGATTCATTGACATCATTAGTTCCTGTGGTCTACACCTTCCAGAATGGAAGAACTGTCACTCTCACCACAACTCGATCATCTGTGGATTCGTATACATATGAGATAGAACACAATGAATCAAAGAGAACAATTCAATTGTTGAAATCAGATTATATTCCACAAGTTGTTTCCGAACTTGAAAGAATTATGGCAATTTAACTATGGCACCTTCAGCAGATGGAATTGACAAAGCAACAGATTTTAGTCTTGATCAATTGGTATTAATTGGTACATCTGGAACACCTGTTGATATCAGACAAATCGTCTATGAATTAAATTTATCTGAAGATTTGTTCGGTAACACAATGAGTGGTGCTATCTTAATCAATGACACACAAAATCTAATAAACATCCTACCCATAATCGGTATGGAATTTTTGGTAGTGACTGTTTCTAAACCATCAAGTCCATGGAAATTGGATAAAGTTTTTAGGGTTTATAAAATAACAGATAGAAAAAAACTATCAAGTGGATCTGAAAGTTACATTCTCCATTTTTGCTCTGAGGAAGCAATTCTCAGTGAATCTCAAAAAATTTCAAAATCATATAAAGGGCAAACCGTCTCCAGCATCATTAAGGATGTGTGTTCTACGTTTTTAAAAATCGATTCTAAAAAGTTTCCATCAACTGCAATTACAGAAACACAGGGGAATTTTGATGTAGTTATTCCTTATTGGACTCCATTCTATACAATTAATTGGTTGTCTAGAATGGCGAGAACTGCTCAGGCTCCTGGATGTTCATTTGTGTTTTTTGAAGACTCCGAAGGCTATCACTTTTCTTCTATTGAATTGCTTTCGCAGCAGGAGCCTCTACAGTCTATTAACTTTGGTCCTATGAATTTTCATGGTGAGAAAAATGAAAAATCTGATACTGAGTTAAGATATGAAGGGGCATATACTTTTGAGTTAGTCAGTAGTCCCGATATGATCCGTTCATTTGGAACAGGGGCATACTCTGGAAAATTGACCATGATTGATTTGTTATCACAAAAAATCTCTGTTAGTTCTGTAAATGCTGCATCGTTGTTTGCACAAACAAAACACACTAACCCATATAATTATATTCATATGGGTCAGGATAGAACAAAACTTCCTGTGACGGAACACCATGATGCATTTTTTCGAGTTGCAGCAAGTTTTCTAAAACCTGATACCTGGATGATACAAAGAAATTCTTATTTGTCTGGATTGCACAATTTTCAGTTGAAGATAGAAATTCCAGGTAATATGTACATGAGGGTTGGTCAGGTGGTGACTGTAAATCTTCCTTCTGGTGCTATTACCTCAAAAGATGAAAAACCAATAGATGATGTCTATAGTGGTAATTATTTAATTACTGCGATCAATCATAAAATAGATAGAACGAAATATACCTGTACGATTGAATTGAGTAAGGATTCTGTTAAGGTGGGGATGCCGTCTCCCGTTGGTACAAATCAAGCAGTTAATAAAGTGAGAGAATTATAATGAATCAACCATTCCCTAATATTGGAACACAGTTTGTGTGGTGGGTTGGTGTTGTTGAAGATAGGAATGACCCCAAGAAAGTTGGTCGTTGTCGTGTTCGTATTGTTGGTGCCCACACCCCAAATAAAGCAGATCTTCCAACTGATCATTTACCTTGGGCTCAACCCATGATCCCTGTAGATGGGTCATCTTCCCCAGTCTTAAAAGAAGGAGATTATGTTGTTGGGTTTTATTTGGATGGTTCTGATAGTCAAGTTCCAATTGTAATGGGGTTAGTTCCTGGAATTCCTACTGAGAAGAGGGGGCAATCTGAAGGGTTTGCAGATCCAAGAACACCATCACAATTGTCTCAATCACCAAAAAGTCCAGAATCCGTTACTGTGGTTGGTGGATCTGTTTCAATTAAAAATGGAAATGGAAAAAGGAACCCCAAACGATTGAACGAATCTACCCTTTCTAGGTTAGCAAGAAATGAAAAAATTACCAACACTCCAATACAACTAAAAAAAACAAGTGTGACAAAAGGTGTTCCAAAGGCAGGTGGTGGAACCTGGAGCGAACCACAAACTTCGTATAGTGCAGTATATCCCTATAACAGAGTTATGGAAACTGAATCTGGTCACATTTTAGAATTTGACGATACCCCTGGTTCTGAGAGAATTCATATTTATCATCGATCTGGGACATTTGAAGAAATCCACCCAGATGGAAAAAAGGTTACTCGTATTCATTCTAGTGCATATGAGATTGTGTTATCTGACAAGCATGTATATGTAAAGGGGGATATAAGTATTACCTCTGGTGGTAATTTGAATTTGAAAGCCGGGGGAAGTGTAAATATTGAAGCAGGGAAAGAAATTGTCTTAAATGGAACTACAGGAATTAAGACCCAAGCGGCTACACAGTCACATGTTGCAACAGGACCAATGAATATTACTGGATTACCATTAAATTTGAATGGACCATCAACATCAGTCATTCCACCAGCACAACCAATTGTCGTTGTGACTGCTGGTTCGTTTTCGGAGGAATAACCCATGGCAGGTGGTGTACCATTAGGTGTATGTCGAATGGGAATAGATGTTTGTAGTGGACATCCAGAAGGGCCCACTTACTATCCTCCACGCCCCGCTATTACAGGGTCACCCAATGTATTTGTTAATGGATTTCCTGCAGTTAGGGTTACCGATCAATGGGCACCACACACCAATTTGATAAAAGTTCATTCTGGGGTGAGTGTTGGGGGTTCTGCAACTGTATTTTGTAATGGTGTTCCGCTTGTTAGACAAACTGACCAAATAGACTGTTCATCTATTGTAATGACTGGTTCTGTAACTGTTTTTGCGGGGTAACTATGGCGTTTAATTTAGATTTTTCACACATACCCTCTGGTCTTGAGATACCAAAACTTCCTTCTGTATCAGAGGGATTCTCAGATACTACCCAATCTCTCTTGGATAAAATGACCACTAATCCAGGTACACTTTTTGCCAACCCAATGGTAAGAGACACTAATTTTCTTAGTGACTCTATTAGTAGATTGGAAACTTATATCACCGATGTTTCTAATGGATCACTCACCAATCCAAATTTCACTGCATCGGATGCATCAACATTTATTTCAACAGACCCTTTTCAAGATGTTAGAACATCAATGGGTAATTTTTTAATGCATACTGGCAGATTATCTGGAATTCTAAAGAGTCAAGGAATTCAACAACCAGGTCTATCCCAAATATTGTCTATTGGTCTCCAGATGCAAAATATGATGTCCATATTGGGTGCAGGATCAGAATGCTTGGCGGTTCTTGGTGGAGCAACTGGGTTATTTTCACAGGATACTTTTAAATCTTATACTAATGATGTGGCTAATCTCTTAAACAAGATTGAACGAGGGGCTGCTACATTGGCAGATATCGCTGATCAAATTGCTCTTATCTCAAATGCAATCAGGGGGATCATGGATAAAGATTCACAATTCCTCAACAATTGTGTAAATCAACTCCAATCTGCAGCACTAGGATTAGCACTAGAGTCTATGAATGAGAATCCTTGTGCACATTTTATTTTTGATACAATAAGCAACACAAATCCAGGTGGGTTTCTGAACGTTCTTGCCAATAGGACGGCATAAATACTTTATTATGGCGAATACTACGATCTATCAAGACTTTACCCTCGATTTCACAATTCATCCTGTTAGGAAGGATCTTGTTTTAAAGAGAAATGAAGATTCGGTTGTTCGATCCATAGTAAATCTCTTACAACTTAATCACCATGAAGTTCCTTTTCATCCAGAGATTGGGTCAAATGTAAGAAAATTGCTCTTTGAAAATGTATCAGATTTTACCGCTCGTGACATTTCTCGATTTATAAAAGAAACCATAGATAATTTTGAACCCAGAGCAAAAGTACAATCTTTGATTGTAACCCCAAATGAAGATGAAAATCGATATGATGTAACTCTGAGAGTATTTGTTGACACATTTCCAAATCCATTCACAGTTAACTTTGTGCTAGAGAAGGTGAGATAACATGGCAGAGAAATTAATTATCACGGAATTAGATTTTGAGACAATTAAAAACAATCTCAAGGCATACCTACAATCTCAACAAACCTTCCTTGATTACAATTTTGAGGGATCTGCGTTATCCATACTTATCAATTTGTTAGCGTATAACACTTACTATAATTCATTTTATTACAATATGATGGCAAATGAATTGTTTATTGATAGTGCACAAATTAGAAATTCTTTGTTGTCTCATGCCAAGGCATTAAATTATCTTCCTGTCTCTAGGAGATCACCAACTGCAATTGTGAATGTTACTGTTACCCCTCCTGGTGGAAATACACAATCAGTTTTGACACTTGAACGTTTTACACAATTTCAATCAGAAGCGATTGATGGGGTTAATTATACCTTTGTGAATAATGGTGCACAAACTGTATATAAAGAGAATGGTACATTTACATTTAACAACCTAGAGATCAAGTCTGGTACACCACAGATTGCAACATTTACATATGATGCCGTAACAAATCCATCTTCTCAATTCGACATACCAAATGATGATGTGGACACTAGTACTTTACTAGTTACTGTGCAACCATCAACATTAAATACTGCATCTGAAGTTTATACTTTATCAAAAGATATCACATCATTAACATCAAATAGTACAGTCTATTTCCTCAGTCCCGCTCCAGATAATAAGTATCGATTGACATTTGGGGATGGTAAAATATCAAAATCACTATCAAATGGAAATATTGTTATCGCAACCTATCTCACAACTTCTGGTGAAGGTGCGAATAAAGCAAATTCTTTCGCAGTTGGTTCAATCGGTGGGTTTTCAAACGTGTCAGTGTCCCCAGTATCTTCTGCTTCTGGTGGATCCGAAAGAGAAACTGATGAATCTATTAGGAAAAATGCACCTATTGCATATACATCACAAGAACGTGCAGTAACACACAATGATTATGAAGTTCTATTGAAATCAAAATACCCAAATATCCAAAGTGTGTTTGTGTGGGGTGGTGAAGATAATATTCCTCCTGTCTATGGAAAAGTATTTGTATCCATATCTCCAAAAGATGGTGTTGTTTTAAATGATGCGGAAAAAAGTAGAATTGTATCTGATATCTTGACACCACTTGCGGTTTTGACCATAACTCCTGTCCTAGTGGATCCAGATTATGTTTACTTGAAATTTGAGACCAAGGTTGAGGTTGATGGAAAAGAAACGTTGTTTAGTTCTACTCAAGTAGCATCTCTTGTTCGAGATGCTATCATTGATTATGCTAACGAAACATTTAATCAATTTGGTGCAAGTTTTGTTATTTCAAAATTTGGAAGACAAGTTGATGATTCTCTTCCTGCTATTATTGGATCAGAAACAACTGTGAGATTAGAAAAACGATTCACTCCTATTCTGGGCAAATCTACGACATATGAAATTAATTTTGGTACAGCACTTCGTCACGCACCAATCCAACATGCATTGAAATCCACTGCCTTCATGGCAAGAGATACAACGAATGTTTTGAGAACCGCATACATAGAAGAGGTGTTTAATTCGTCAACTGGAATAGATTCTATCACTATTACCAATCCAGGTTTTAATTATACCAAAGCACCAAATGTCACAATCACTGGTGATGGTTCTGGTGCGACCGCTACAGCAACTATTGTAAATGGACGGGTTGAAACAATTAATGTGATCAAGAGGGGTAGTGGATACACTTCGGCTCTTGTAACTATTACTGGTGATGGTTCTGAAGCAAGTGCATCTGCAATCGTTCAATCTAAATTTGGTTCCTTAAGATTATTCTATTATAATAGTAATTCAGAAAAAGTAGATATAACTCCAGAAATTGGAACGATCAATTATCAAATAGGTGAATTAGTAATCAATAACTTAACTGTGGTAGAAACTATTAATGATTCTGCTGATATCAGAATTGATGTTCAACCAGATTCTTCAATCATTGAAACACAAAGAAACCAATTATTGTTATTAGATTCAGATGATGCGACGGCAATTTCAATTGATGTTGTGGTCAAATAATGGCAAATACAGTATCTCTTTTAATTAGACAACAACTTCCAGAATTTGTGAGAAATAATTACGATACCTTTGTGGCATTCGTGGAATCATATTATGAATGGATGGACTCTACTGGTCAAGTCATGAATCTCAGTAAAAGTCTTCCAGATGCCATTGATATGGATGCAAGTCTAGATAATTTTATATCACACTTTACGAAACAATTTCTTCCTCTGTTTCCAGAAGAACAATTATCAAACCCAGAGTTTTTTATTCAGCATGCAAAAGAGTTGTATAGAACAAAGGGCACAGAAAAATCAGTAAAACTTCTATTCAGGTTACTTTATGGTCAAGACATTGAAGTATTTTATCCACACACTAGTGTTCTTAGAGCATCAACCAGTGGTTGGGCAAATTCTGCATCTTTAAGATTGGACACAACTATGTGGACACTAGAAACGTCCAATGGTGTGGAAACCAGATATAGAGCATTGGATCATTCTCGTGGAGCGACTGCTACGGTATATGTCAATGATGTTTTACAATCTTCTGGATATCGACATTCTCCAAATGATCCATATATTATATTTGACACACCACCCGAATCTAATGCACAAATTAAAATCACCTACAGCGGTGTGGACCTAATTGACTTATTTCAAACTAGACAAATTATTGTAAGGTTTATCGGTCAATCTTCTGGAGCATCAGTTGTTTCTGAAACCTTACAACAAATAGTTCAGGATGGTTCACCACAATTGGATTTGTTGGTCAGTAATCCATTGGGGGAATTTTCCCAATCAGAAGTTATAAAGGGTAAATGGACATATGACGTACCCAATGGATTATCAATAAACATCTATGCAAAATTGATATCATACTTGTCATACATTAATATTACAAATGGTGGACAATCATATAATGTTGGAGACATTGTAACGATCACTGGTGGATTTCCACAAAATTCTGCAACTGCAATTGTCGATGAAATATTTACCGATTTGATTTCTAATATTAAAGTTGTTAAGGGGGGAGTTGGATATCAAGCAGGTCAACTCACATACATCACATCATCTCCAAACACCGGATTAAATGCTGCAATATTATCGGTTGATGCATCTGGGAATGTCCACCCTAATTCATATTTTATTAATCAAGATGTATTATCTTTGTGGGCAAACACAGTTATTTCTGACCCAAATTATTATTTTACACCTGGTCTTTCCGAAAACGTTAACACTATAATGAGTTCAGCATTTACTGATTTTCTATTAGGAAAGTCCCCCACTGAAAGGGTTGGACCAATTAAAGAAGTCACAATACTTACCAGCACATCTGTATTCACCACACCACCAACACTTACAGTTGATGCTCCTATCGTTTATTTAACCGGAACAACTGCAAACGGAAATATAGCCACAGCAAATGTATCTTTATCTTGGTTTGGTATTTTGGGAAAAATGAATGTTGTAGATGGTGGTGTTAATTATTCTGTCGGTGATGAAGTCTCATTTGAGAATATACCAGGAATTGGAATAGGTATAGGTGCTGCAGCAGAGGTTACTAGTCTTCATGTCGCAAACTCTGGTATAAAAACGGTTGAGTTTAGACCCTCACGTGTCAATGGAACAGTTACAGTTAATACTTCTATATCTAACACTCAAGTTTTTGGAACTAATACCTCATTCACCACTGAATTGTTTATCGGGGATAGGATTGAAATTAATAGTGAATCAAGTTATATCACTACCATTTCAAATAACAATCATCTTGTAGTGAATACGGCGTTCACTAGGAATTCAACTTCACGAAAACTTGGGGTCTATGGAAGATATTTTGTCGGTGGGATGAATTATAGACAAGATGCTCTACCAATAGGACATGTAATTTCTACTAACCCTTTCGCTTCTGGTGCTCAGGTTGCGGCAGAACTCGTATTGTCTGGTGGTGCACAGTTTGAATTAAATTCACAAACTCAAGAACCCGTTGGAAAAATACGATCAATTAAGGTTACTAATCCAGGTTATGGATACCAATCTACTCCTATAATTGATTTGAGTACAAAGGGTAACGGAAAAGCAAAAGCGGTTGCTGTAATGATTAGTAACTTATTCATGACACCAGGAAGGTTCCAGTCAACTGAAGGATTTTTGAGTTCAGACCAAAGATTACAGAGCGAAGGATATTATAGCAATTTCTCATATGTAATACAATCACAAACAGAACTCGTTAAATATAAAGAAGTATTGAAAGAACTGGTTCATCCTCTGGGGTTGAGTCTTAGGGCAGAATATCTAATAGATTCACAAATAGTTGTTTCAGACATTACCTCTGTCAATATCGCTAACACGTACCAGACTTCATCATAAATAAACAGATGGATCTGGAAGGAACATTATGCCAAATTTTTCATCAACATCACGCAGATTAGGATTTGAAAGAGCATTCATTTTCTATGATACCTTCGTCACCAGCGCAAATGACGCTATGGTGGGGTATATTATGATTGGCAGACCCACCGCATGGGCGAATGGTGATAATGCAGTTGCTATCTATGATACAGAATCTACCTTGTTTGATACATTTAATAATTTTATCGGTGGGAAAAAGATAACTGGAAATGATGTATTTCCTGTCATTCCTCGTGTCAACTGGACTGCTAATGTAGTGTACACACAATATGATGATACCAGCAATGTTTTATTCTCATCCTCAAATTCCATGTACGTCTATGCTTCTGGTGGGAATGTTTATAAGTGTATAGATAATGCTAATGGATCATTATCAACAATAGAACCTGCAAACAATTACACCACAGCAAATGGATTTACAAGTCCTGGTGATGGGTATACATGGAAGTATATGTATAAAGTTCCAACTAGTAGCAAATTTTTGACTTCTTCTTGGATTCCTGCACCAATCTCACAATCAGAATCATATTTTGGATTTGCTAATAACTTGGTAGCAGGTGCAATTTCAAGATTGTTGCTTGTCTCTGGTGGTTCTGGTTACTCAAATACAAACACTACAATTTCTATTATTGGTTCTGGTTTATTAGGAAATGCGTCAATCAATGTCCATCCAAGCGGAAATGTTTCTTCCATAACCATGACAAATAGAGGGGTTGGATATGTCAGACAAAATGCTAGAACAGTTATAACTGGTTCTGGCACTGGTGCAAATGTTCGTATGATATTGTCACCCTATGGTGGACATGGGTTTAATCCCGCAAGAGAACTGGGTGCAAATGCGGTTATGATATCTGTTAAAATTGGTGAAACAGATTCAACCGAAGGGGATACTATAAGTGCAAATAATGATTTTAGGCAGATCGGACTGCTTCTAAGACCCCATAAATATGGTGAAACAACACCTATATCGTATTCAAATGCGTCCATTGCAGTTACGATGTCAACCCAAATTATCTTAACTTCTGGACCATCATACACAAAGGATGAAGTAGTTTATCAGGGGGTTTCACTATCAAATTCAACTTTTTCTGCGAATGTATTAGATATCACAAGTAATTCAATAGAATGTGTGAATAGACGTGGAACACCAATTCCAGGAAATCTTTTAATTGGTGCAAATTCTGGAATTTCACGAACAGTTGTTGCATACAAGAATCCAGACTTTGAAGTGGAAACGGGGGACCTAGTATATACAGAAAATCGATCCCCAGTCATTAGAACATCAGGTCAGGCAGAGTGGGTTAAAATCGTTCTAACCTTCTAATAAAATGGTATAAATACTTTTATCACCCAATAAGGATATTTCATGGCTATTGATACATCACAGAGCCCATATTTTGATGATTTTAATTCTGAAAAGAACTTTCACAAAGTTCTCTTTCGTCCAAGTTTCCCTGTTCAAGCCAGAGAATTGACTACATCACAAAGCATCCTTCAAGATCAGGTTAGCAAATTTGGAAACAACATTTTCAAAAACGGCTCCATCGTTACTGGTGGACAGACAATGTTGGAAACTTCCAAAACAAAATATGTCTGTGTTCAAACCAACGATATCAACGGAAATGCAGTCGATGTAAATGATTATATTGGTAAATTTGTTGTTGATGGTGATGGTGCGGGGGTTCGTGCCTACGTCATTGCTGCACAAGAAGCAACTCTCACAACCCCAGTTACCCTTGTTATCAAGTATGCATCAGGTCAAACATTCAATATAGCATCCGCTAATGCCATATCAACAGAAGATGGAACTTCTTCTGTTAAAATTATTACAAGTTTAAGTGGACTAACTGGTGTTACAAGCAATACTATTATTGGAAATTCTTCTATTTGCAGTATCGATACTGGGGTATTCTTCATTGATGGATTCTTTGTCCAAAATGCTCCTCAAACTATTATCCTTGATGCATATGGGACTACACCAACTTACAGAATTGGTCTCCAAAAGGAAGAGTCTATCGTTACAACAATCAATGATTCTTCTTTACTTGACCCTGCACTAAACGCAACCAATTACCAAGCCCCTGGTGCAGATCGTCTAAAAATCACATTAACACTCTCAAAAAGAGCGTTAGATTCTGATGATGATACTAAGTTTATAGAATTACTTCGTGTACAAAATGGTAATTTGATTAAGAAAGTAACCTATCCAATCTACTCCGTTTTGGAAGATACCCTTGCTAGAAGAACCAATGATCAATCAGGATCATTTACCGTTAGACCATTCAAGATTGCATTTGATGCCCACGAAACTTATGCTAATGCATTCAATATTGTTGTTGAACCTGGTAAAGCGTATATTCAAGGGTATGAGTTTGAAACCATTGCTCCACAATACTTAAAAGTTGAGAGAGCACGCAGTGTTGCAAATGTTACTAATTATGCAACAACAATCGATTATCAAAATTGGATCGAAGTAACCAATATGGTGGGTCCTATCCCATTTAAAACATTACAGTCTGGAACAATTCATTGTGTTCCTCATGCAAGCATCAATGTTTCAAATGCTGCAGCAGCCGTCAATACTGCAATCGGAACCGTCCGAATTCGTGCTGTGGATTACCAGAGTGGTGCGAATGGATCCTCTATTTCCACTGCTATTTGGAGGGCATATACCATTGATGCTAATGTTGGAGCAAGTTTGATCGCAAACTGCTCTGCTACTGGCACAGCAAACACTATGCGTTTGGGCACAAACTTCTCACCAGTGTCTAATGCATATGTTGGTATCAAATTTACAATAACAAAACATGCTGGTGTCTCACTTAATGAAACTCATGTGGTGGGTTCGTATAATGGTCCAACAAACACAGTTACCTTACCTGGTATTGACACATTTACTTTTGGTATCCCAACTGCAGAAACACAATATCGTTTAGATTATGAATTAAAGGATGCAGAATCTATTGTTTATGCGAACACAGTTTCAAATCAACATGTGTTCTCTACAAAGATGGATGTTTCTGATAGTAGCAAATATGATGTTTCCATTGATCCTTATCGTGGTGCATTTCTCACGGATACACAATTCAATAAAGCAATTCTTGAATTACCTTACGCATTTATTTCAGCCCAAGATGTTGTCGGTGGATCACCCATCACAAATACTGAATATTTTGGAAGAAAAATATTTCCAGGTGTTCAATTCACACAAAATGTTACCTCAATTACTTCATCACCTGGTATCGTTTCTGCAATTAATGGTGCTCCTGTTTCTGGTTCAGATGCAATTGATAATGTGTTGGTTGTTGTTCGTGGTAACACTGGATCGAGTATTGCTAATAATCAAGTCATTAATTTCTCATCTGGTAACCCAAATGGAAATAGTGTTCAGATTACAACAACATCAAACACTTCAACCTGGACCATTACTGTTCCAAACATGGGTAGTGCTTCACTTGCAGATGTGTATGTAAAAGTAAAACTACCATACTCTCATTCATTGGGAAATATTCTACGAAGCAAAACTGCTCGTATTGCAAACATTGCAAGTGGATTGAACTCAGGTGGTGTACAAATTCCAGATGCTAACAATGGGTTAGTTCAGTGGTATTCACAAGCAGCAGGATCCAATGGAGCACAGATAACATTCTATGCTAACTCCGCTGCATGGCTAAACTTAAAAGATCCAACAAAATCTCAATCAATTTTCACATCTGATGTCATTGCTCTACGAAAGGTGTATGATGTTGGACAGAACCCCATCACCGATGGGAACGTTGCAATTGCAGCAGATATTACCACTCGATACACATTTGATAGTGGACAAAGAGATAATGTGTATGACCATGCATCAATTCGATTGAAGCCAGGTCAATCTGGTCCAACTGGAAATGTGGTTGTATATGTTGACTACCTTGCTCATTCTGGATTGGGGTATTTGACTGTGGATTCCTATTTGTCTGCAAATATTGCTTATGCAAATATTCCTTCATATACATCACCAACAACAGGAACCGTGTACTCATTGCGAGATTCAATCGATTTTCGTCCTCGCCGTCAAGATGGTGATTTTCTTGGTATCTATGATGAAGCCATCCTTGGTGTATCTGGATTAACTTTTGAAACAGATTTTTCATATTACTTGGCTCGTGTAGATAAAGTTGTCTTGACACGTGATAGAGTATTTGAAGTGTTGCGTGGTCTTCCTTCACTAACACCTGTACCACCAGCAGATAAAGATAATTCTATGACATTGTATACTGTGATGTTGCCTCCGTTTACTGCAAACACCACAGAAATCAGACAGCAATATACTGATAATCGCCGATACACTATGCGTGATATCGGAACTTTGGAACAACGTATCCAGAATTTAGAATACTATACCTCTTTAAATTTACTCGAACAAGCAGCAAAGAATCAGGAAATTACTGATGATGTTGGTGCAAACCGTTTCAAGAATGGTATTATTGTTGACTCATTTACTGGTCATGGTGTTGGGGATGTTGTAAATCAAGATTATCGATGTGCTATCGATGAACAAGAACAGGAACTCAGACCATCATTTAACATTGATTCTCTATTCTTGGAATTGAACAATGTAGGATCTACAAATTATGCCAGAATTGGTGGGTTTGTGGTTCTTCCATTCACAGAATTAACATTCTTAGATCAGTCTATTGCATCTCAGGCAGTTAATGTCAATCCATTCAATACCGTTGCATTCATTGGTAATATTAAACTTGATCCATCCTCTGACACTTGGGTTGATACCAAACAAGCACCTGATGTTCATGTCAACCTAGAAGGTGATAATGATGCTTGGGCTGCGGTTACCCAAGCCGTGGAACAAGCAAATCCAAATGTATTTGGTACTAAATGGAATTCCTGGCAAACCACTTGGGCAGGTATTACCAATAAATCTTCAAAACTAATTGAACCACAATGGAGAGGTTGGTTAGGTCCTTTGGGACGTGCTGTTAATGTGTTTGCACCTGTTATCAATAGAACGGTTACAGATCTTACACAAAGACAAGTTCGTACTGGTGTTAAAACATCATTTGTTCCACAGACTATCACCCGCTCTATTGGTAATAAAGTTGTTGATGTATCAGTGGTTCCAACCATTCGTTCACGTGGAGTTCTCTTTGCAGGTAAGGGATTCTTGGGTAATACTGATTTGTATGCATTCTTTGATGATACACCTGTGACAGCCTACTGTAACAGACCTGCTGTTATTAAGGTAGATAATCCAACAATAAAGTATAAAGATGATTATCAGAATTCTGAAATTGTTCGTGTATTTGATCCTGCTCGTGGCACAAATACAGCATTTGCACAAGTTGTGTTTAGTAGAAATGAAGATGGATATAGCAATGTAACAGTTGTTAGTGTTCAGGGTGGTGATGATAGCAATGTTGCAAATTCATATGTTGTCCATAGCACCAATTCAACTTTTTTGATTGGTGAAACATCTGGATCAAATTCTCGTATTTCTGGTTATTATCATAATTCTGGATTTGTTACCAATCCAAACACAAACAGTATCATCTTGCAACACGATGCTGCAAACTCAAATACATCAGTATCAAACACCAGTTATGTTGGTCAAAAGATTTATTTCACATCTGGTCCTGGTGCTGGACAATCATCAACTATTACCTCATATAATTTCATCACACGAAATATTGGATTTACCCCAGTAAGTACAACACTGGGCACCAATACTTCATATTCTATTGGTACATTTAGAACAGATAGACGAGGTGAAATTTCTGGTATATTCATTATTCCATCATCCAGTTCTCTAAGTTTTAGAACTGGTGAAAGACCATTCTTGTTATCTGATAGTATAGATGGTGTTGTTCAGGGATCTGGGACAAATGGATCAGTTAAATACTTTGCACAGGGTCTATTAGAGACAAAGGAAAATACCTTAATCTCTACCCGCGTTCCAACTATTCAACGTTCAGATGTTGAAGATAATAGAACTATAGTAACAACCAAAGTTACTGACACCGTTGTTGGATCTAGATTTATTGGATACTGGGATCCTCTTGCACAAACATTTGGAGTAGATCCTATTGCATATCCATCTGGTGTTATGATGACTGCGGTTCGTTTACTCATTAAGAGTAAGGATCCAGTTATCCCACTACAGGTTCAATTGCGACCAGTGGTCAATGGATTCCCACATTCTTCTCAGGTTATTCCTGGATCAGATGTTATCATAAATCCAGAAGATTGTAATATAGTATCAGAAGAAAAGATGGCAGAGGTCTATACAGCAGGACTTAATCCTCTGGACGATGCAACTTTATATACAGAAGTTCGTTTTGCTGGTCCAGTATTCTTACAACAAGGCGCAGAGTACTGTGTTGTCCTGATGGCAAATTCTGTCAAGTACACCGTGTATATTTCACATATTGGAAGTAAAATTATTGGTACGGATCGTGTTATTTCTGAACAACCATATCTTGGTGTATTATTCAAATCTCAAAACTCTACAACATGGAACCCAATTCAAGAAGAAGATTTGTGTTTCCGTTTGATTCGAGCACAATTTGATTCAAGTGTTGTTGGAAATGTCGAATTTAGATTGGATTCAAACGCAGCACCTACTAGCAATGTTCCTATGGATTTGTATTATGTGACATCTGGAAATCTTGTTCTACCAAATACAGAGATTGTTGCTGCTGCTGCAACCACTCTTGAATCGGGTGTAAAACAAGAACTTGTTAATGTTGAACTAGGTGAAAACAACTTCTTCAATGATACTTTGGGTCGAAGAGTTGCAACCAGTGATATAAATTCATTCAAACTTAGATTATTCCTAGGTTCAAACAGTAAAGATGTTTCTCCTGTTATTGACTTGGATCGTTTATCAGTCCTTGCAATTCAAAACTATTGTAATAATCTTGGTCTTGATAATTCATCAGTGACCGTTATCAATTCTAGTACAAATTGGTTCGATGCTTCTGGATTAACATTGACCATAAGTGGTGGTAATGGAAGTGGTGCTAATGCTTATGTTGCAAATACACAAATTGATAGTAACAATAGAGTACTATCCAATGTAGTGGTTAATGCATCTGGTAGTTCATATACCCTCACACCATCTATTACATTATCTGGAAACAATGCATTGACTGCAAATATCCATGTTGCTGGTGAAGATCAGGCTTCAGGTGGTCCTGCTATTGCTCGTTATATTACTCGAAAAGTCACACTTGCCGATGGTATGGATGCTGGAGATTTCCGCATCTTCTTTACTGCGTACAAACCATCTGAAGCAAACATTTATGTGTACTATAAGATTCTATCATCTGATGACCCCGATCAGAATTTTGATAATAGAACTTGGAGTCTAATGACCATTATTAAGGGGTATAATAATGTTTCACAAAATCCAGGTGATTTAAAGGATTTTGTGTATGCTCCAGGTTCAAATAATATTGCTGATGATCGTGTTCAATACGATTCATTTACAACCTTTAAACAATTCTCTATTAAAATTGTTATGTCAACAAAAGATACTACAAAGGTACCAAGAATTAAAGATTTGCGCATCATTGCGTTACCTGCACTATCATAAGGATTCAAAATGAGTCAACTAAATACGGTAGAAATTAAAAATACAAGTGATTTAGTCAGGGATATAAGAACCAAAGCGGTTCTTAATACCGATGTTGAGGGGTTAAGAAAATATAAGGAACAAAGGACAAAGGCATTAAAGGATAGACGTGACGCTCATGAAACAAAGCAGCGTCTTAGTTCCTTAGAGCAAGAAGTTCAATCACTAAAAACCATAATCAGTGAACTTGCAAATTTAAAGAGTAGAAGGTAATATGTCCATTAATCAAATATCTACAGCGAATACATTTGGACAGTTAGTCACTGCGGTATCCGCTGTCATTGCGGTATCCAATAATTTAAGTGATGGTCCACAATCACAAACCAATTCCGCATGGACATTTACTAATCCTGGTGTAGGTGTTAATGTAGGTAACACGGCAATAATAAGAACTGCTAATGTTGGTACCCTTAATCTTGGTGTTGCTAATATTGTTGGGGCAACTTTTGCCACCATCAATGTTAGCGTGTCAAATGCAACTATCTCAAATGTTATCACATTAAACAATTCAACTGCTAATATTTCAAATGCTACAATAGGGACATTAAATACATCTTCTGCAAATATAACTAGTGGTAAAGCAACCCTAAGCAATCTTGTCACGACCGTTGCAAACGTTAATAGTGGAACTTTTGGAGTTTTGAATGCTTCACAGGCAAATATTGTATTTGGAACTGCAACTCTTTCGTCTTTAAGTGTTTCTATAGCAAACATTACTGTAGCGAATATTGTTAGTAGTACTACTACCTTTTCAAATTCTTCTTTTGCCAATGCGACCGTTGCAAACGTTAATAGTGGAACTTTTGGTGTTCTTAATTCATCAGTGGCTAATGCAACCGTGGCTAACGTTAACAGTGGGACATTCGGTGTCTTGAATACATCACAAGCGAATGCGACTGTCGCAAATGTTAATAGTGGTACTTTTGGAGTTTTGAATGCTTCACTGGCGAATGCAACTATTGCTAATGCAGTTACGTTAAATTCATCAACTGGAAACATAACACTTGCTCTTGTAACTACTGGTAATATTGTAACGATCAATACAAACTCAGCAAATGCTGTCAATCTTCGAGTAGTGTCATTGATCACTTGCAACACAAACTTTGTGAGTGGAGCGAATACTGGTGATATTATCATTAGTGCAGGTAATGCACTACGTGCTGTTAATGTTGCTGGAACTGGATTTGTGAGTTTGATTGGTGCAGTTCCCAATAGTGATAATGTCGCATTATCCCCAGAAGGGAAAGATGTTAAATATGGTGTCCCTCTAGTTGCTCTTGGTGGAGGGGGAACAGCAACACTTGGGGCAGTCGGTGGATCTGGACCGGCTACTACCACACAACAGTCATGGATGAGATTTGTGGATAGCACAGGTGCCGCTTTTTGGGTTCCTGTATGGAAATAAATTATGTCATTTATATGGACAACTTCTCCTCAATTACCACTACCCACACCACCAGAAAGTATTCCCAGTACTGCTACTTCTTATAAAGTAGATGTTGTAGCAAATACAGTCAATGCTGGTGGTGAACTTCTTTATAATACCAACACACGTAGTTACGATGTTATCTACGAATTTCCAAAACTTAATGTTGGAAATCTTGTTACTAGAAGTATCAACACCTCGTTTGCTAATATAACATTTTTAAATTTATTAAGTGGCATTGTTAGGACCAATGCAACTAGTGGGTTTGATATTGTTAACTTTTTTTCTAGGGGTGGGGGTGGATCTGCTTCCATCAATGCTCAACCTCCTTTATCATATGATATTGGAACGGGAAATCTTTCTTTAAATGTTTCTGGTGTTGTTGCATCCTCTTATGGATCTTCAAATTTAATTCCCACATTTGTGGTTGATTCGTTTGGTAGAATTACTTCTGCTGCCAATGTTGGTATATCTGTAGATCTACAATCCCATCCTAGTATATTAATAAATCCAGAATCACCACCCACTTCTTTGGCTGTGTCTGGTGATCCTATCGTATCTGGTTATCGATACAGTAACTCTTGGGTGCCCTCACAAAAAACACTACCAACAGATCTAGTATCACTATGGACTAATATTGTCTATAATGGAAAAATAGCAATAGCGACTGGTATAG
>FRDC01002538.1_pt1 | contig 24032 bp, 37 predicted proteins | sample 1106171 | NCBI WGS metagenome assembly FRDC01 (sample SAMEA3930566, study PRJEB13176) | freshwater metagenome | biome: Drinking water system; feature: drinking water; material: water | place: Singapore | collected 2014-12-20 | reverse complement strand
CGAGTGCCTTTCCGGGGGCGCTCGATACGGCGAGCGTGACGTTTCTGAACAAGTCGCCGGAGATCACCGACGATGCCTATCGGATCGATGCGGAGTGGGCGAACGCCATCACGGATGCGGTCTTGAAGGTCGAAGACTACCTGTTGAACGGCGGCGGGTCCGGATGGGTCTTCGACACGACGAAGAAGCATCTCCGTCCGCGCTATGAGTACGACCCTGGCGATGGCTCATTCAACAACTCGCGCTATCGCGGGGCGATCTGGATGGGGAATGAAACCACGGGCGAATACGCGGATCGCCGACAGCGGATTGTCTTTCCGACGGGGAAGACGCATTTCGGTGGTACGCAGTACGAGGCGCATTCCATCGGCATGCAGTCGTTTCTCAATCCGTTGGGGCCTGGCGGCACCTACGATCACGTGCTGGCTATTGGCTTTGAAGGCATGCAGATGGTGGACGGGTTGATGGGGCGGATCTGGCAACAGTTTGAAAGTAATTGGTATTACGACGCCTCTTATCGCGTGATGGAAGTCAATTCCAACCTGATTGACACGACGGACAGCGCGTGTCGATTCCAGCATATCGCGATCAATAAAGATAATTGGGACGACGGCGGATCGTTCGGGTTCTATTCCGCCGATCATTACGAACTGCGGTATCTGGCGGACAGCACGACGATGTACCGGCACAAGAAATTTGGCTCACTCTACACGGCGAGTCTCGTGCCGGGAGGCGGGCGCGTCGGCATCGGCATGGTCCGGAACGCGGCGAACGTGGAACCCAGTACGGTCTTGCATGTCGCGTGTAGTGCGGCAATGGCGACCGAGCAGGCGAACGACGTGGCGGCGTTCACGACGAATGATGAGAACGGGCCGTATGGTCTCCGCATACGGGTAACGGGGTCGGCGTCGATTGCCAACCGGGAAGTCGAACTGCAAACGGAAGAACTCGGAGCATTCTTCAATGGCATTCTCCGCCTGCAACCACGGGGAGGGAGAATCTATGTCGGAGATTTTGCGAGTCCGGGGGCGACGGGGGCGCAGCCGTTCGTCGTGGCGCTTGGGGCGCAGACGTTCGCGAACGCCGGGATCGTCATCGCGCCGCCGAGCGGGTCGAACAATTACGCGGGCGTGACGGTGCAGAACAAAATCGGCGGCTATCTCGGCGGCCTGGACGTGAAGACGATCACGGCGGGGGACAATTCGGTGGCGGAAGGGTCCGTGCGGTTGACGGCGTGGAAGGCGGGGGCGTCGCATGAAAACGTGATCGTCGGGTACGACAACATTGGGTTGTTCGGGGAGATCTCCGCAGGCGGCGGCGTCGGCGTCGTGTTCTTGAAGAATGCGGGGACGAATCCGGGGTCGAATCCGAGCGGCGGCGGGATTCTCTATTGCGATTCGGGAGCACTCAAGTACCGAGGATCAAGTGGGACAGTGACAACCTTAGGGAATGCGTAAATCGCGAAAGGGGCGACAATGAGCGAGATTCCACACGGGCGGCGGAGCGATCGGGAGGAAGCGCGGTTGCAAGACGAGCGCACACGGGGACCGAAGGCGGCGACGATGCGGAAGTTCGAGCTAAGGGAAATCGGCAAAGAGGGCGCGTTCAAGTATCGCGATCTGTTGAAACAGATCCTTGTGTTGCCCAGTGACAAGGACGTCGGGATGCGGATCGCGGAGATCCGGGTCTGCATGAAGATCTTGGACAAGTTGGAGGCGAGCGACGCGGCGGCGGTGTTGTTGACGCATGAAGAATGGGCGTTTCTCCGGCATCGGTTGGAGGTCTTTCCGTTCAATCGCGCGGGACACGAGATCGTGACGTTCGCGGATGATCTCCAAGCGGCGGAAGAGATCGAGGTGGGCGAAGTGGCGAACGAGGGCAAGGAGTAAGCACCCAAAGATAATCGGTATCAAGCAAGGAGCAACTCCACGATGAGCACACTCCCGAAACCAGCGGACGCCATGCGCAGCGGCCCGATCCGAGGCACCTTGACCCAACTGAATCCGCGTAGAGCCAGCCTGGACTTTGAGCCAGAGCCGTTGCAGGTGGTGTCAAACATTCCGATCCCGGACGAACGCCGCAACTGCAAATATCCGTTTGCCGAGATGCAGGTGGGGGACAGTTTTTACTCAGAGAATTCCGTCCACGCGCTGCAGTCCACGATCTCCAACCGACGTGGTCGGAACACGATTCCGCGGGCCCATAAATTCCTCGTAAAACGCGAGGGGACGGGCTGCCGCGTCTGGCGGATCGCCGGCATCCTGTGTGTGCTGGTCCTCAGCGCCGTCATCGCTCAGGCCGCCGTCTGGACACATCCCCTGAAGTGCGAGGTGTCCGATCCGACGGCTACGCATGCCACCGTCTGGAGGGAATCCGTCTCTAGCGGCAAGCGGTCCCTGGACCAACAGGTGCCGATCGACTTTGAGCAGACGCCGCTCGGGTCCGCCATGACGTTCACCGTCAAGAAGCCCGCCCCGAACGCGGCCAAGTGGAACTACTACTGCGGCTACCACCGTGACGCGAACGAGGAGACGGGCGAGCCCGCCGCGGATGTGATTCGCGAAGACGTTTCCGTCCAGATCAACTGGAAGCTCAAGCCGGAGGGGCAGTAGGCGGCATGCACTACTACCTGACGCCCTATATCGGGTCTGGAAAGCTGGGACTGACTAAAGGCGGGAAGTTGCTCGCCGACCCGTTCCGGCCGCTCGGCTCCGATCAGCCAGGGTGGAGCGCCATTGATTTGCGTCCGGCCGGCCAGGTCCTGGACGGTTTCGCGCTGCTGGCGGTACCGGCTCGGAACGACCATGCCGGGCAAGAATATCTCGGCGCTGACGGCGAGTCTCGGGCGTCGGCGCAACTCACGACGAGAATTGGCAACAAACTCGGTATCACGCTCGATCGTTTCTCGATCAAGGATCTTCTCGGCGAACTGCTGATTGTCCACGCGAAGCAGGACGGCACGAGGTGGAAACCATTGACCCCAGAGTTTGTGGCACCTGGGAGCAGGACGAAAGTCTACCGCGCTCGGTTGGGCGATCTTGAATATGTTTTACCTGTCTTGGCAGGCGGAGCCACTATTACGGACGACTTCAACCGGGCGGACAGCGGGGACCCTGGGTCCAGCAGTGAAGGGTGGGCCTGGACCGAACTGTTCACTGGCGTTCAGGGAACCGTACTGGAAATCGTTTCCAACTCGATGCGAGGAGGAGCCCCCGCGGGATTCAATACCCATGTCGCGCGAGCGGAGGGGGCGCTGGATTCGTCGGACCATTCTGTTCAAGTGGAGATTGACTGGGTCGGAGCCAATAGCCTGAACACATTTGCAAGCATCGGGACACGCTGGGCCACGGGGTCTGATCCAGACCATTATATTTTCGGCAACAACGACTACTCGGGGACGACACGATGGGAAATGTATAAGCGGGTGTCCGGGACGCACACATTGATCGGCAATACCTCCTCGCACGGCGGACTTGGAGGTGCCGGGCAGACCATGAAAATGATTTCCAATGGGTCAAGCCAGGAAGGACTCTCTAACACGGTGAGCAAGATCGCTGTGACGGATACCGGCGTCACGTCTGGCGTGCGGACCGGGCTGTGGGCGAACACAACTGGCGCGACCATTCGGTTTGAGAACTGGACGGCGTCTGACCTAGCTGCAGCCGGCCAACCCTATCGCAAGCGCCTCGGCGGCGTGCAGTTCGCCGCGGCAGGGCAGAGAGGAGTCTGGTAATGGCTGAAGTCACGGCGATGCGGAATAACGCTTTGCCCTATCCGGTGTACGGGCTCCCGTGGGCGGTCGTCTTTCCGCTCCTGGATGCCGATGGCGATCCGGTGTCTCCGTCTTCACCCGATTCTGAAGTCTCCAAGAATGGCGACACGTTCGCGGACTGCACGAACGAGGCGGTGGAGATCGCGACGTCCAGCGGCTCCTGCTACCTGCTCCTGACGGCCGCTGAGATGACGGCCGATATTGTGACGGTGCAGATCAAGAGCACCGGGGCGAAGACGACCGTCCTCACCCTCTATCCTCGAAAACTCGTGACGCTTCGAACCGGCACTTGTCAGGGCGGCGCCGCCGGCTACATGACCCTCGATGCGAACGCGGGGGCGCTGAACGACATCTGGAACGGGTGCATCGTCGCCGGCGTTCTCGACAGCGCGACCGAAGTCCGCGTGATCACCGACTATGACGGCTCCAACCAGCAGGCAAGCGTTACTCCTAACTGGAACACCACGCCGGACAGCGATGACACGTTCACGATCTATCTGCCCGAAGGGCGGCAGCTCCCATCGGTGAACGTCGAAGCATGGAAAGCGGCCACGGCACCCGCCATGACCGGCGACAGCTTCGCCCGACTTGGCGCTCCGGCCGGGGCCAGCGTGAGCGCGGATGTGGCGTCGATCAAAACGGACACCGGGACCACGATTCCGGGCCGACTGCCGGCCGCGTTGGTCAGCGGACGGATGGACAGCCACGTCGGCTCGATCGCCGATGCGGTGCTAACCGCCGCCAAGTTTGCGAGCGGGGCCTTCGATGCCGTGTGGTCCGTCGCCACGCGACTGCTGACGGCCGGGACGAACATCGTACTCGCGAAAGGGACCGGGGTCACCGGGTTCAACGATCTGAGCGCGGCCCAGGTGAACGCGGAAGCCGATGCGGCCCTGGCGGATGTCGGCGTCACGACCACGGTCACCGGCCGGATTGATGCGGCCATTAGCTCGCGGCTGGCCTCCGGGTCCTACACGGCACCTGATAATGCCGGGATCGCGGCGATCCAAGCCAAGACCGATAACCTGCCTTCTGATCCGGCGGACCAGTCGCTGATCATTGCAGCCACGAACGCGATTGTCGCCGATACGGAGGACATCCAGTCTCGCCTCCCAGCCGCCCTCACCGGCGCCGGGAACCTCAAAGCCGACGCGCAGGTGGTGAGCGACAAGACTGGCTATAGCCTCTCGTCGGCGGGCATCCAGGCGATCTGGGATGCGCTGACCTCGGCGCTGACGACGGCAGGATCCATCGGGAAGCGGCTGGTGGACAACATCGACGCCGCGATCAGTTCCCGGTTGGCCAGTGCGGGGTATACCGCGCCGGACAATGCCAGCATCACGTTGATCAAGAACAAGACGGACAACTTGCCGGCCTCTCCGGCCGCCGTCGGGTCCGCGATGACGCTGACGAGCGGCGAGCGGGATGCGGTGGCGGATGCCCTGCTGGATCGAGCCAATGGTGTGGAGACCGGGATTACCCCACGGGAAGCGATGCGCCTGGGAGTCGCCGCAGATTCAGGCAAGACCGATGGACTGGGCACGACGACCGTTCACCTGAGAAACGCAGCGGACACCAAGAACCGTGTGACCGCGACGGTCGATGAGGCGGGCAATCGTACCGCCGTCACCAGGGACCTGACCTAAATGTGGGGCGCACGGTTTTGGGGGATTCGCTTCTGGGGGACGCGGTACTGGGGGAAGGACGGTGAGTCCGTGGAACTGACACCGCTGGATGTGTTTGCCGCCGACGTCCGCACGCGCGTCTTTCGCGCCGAACCTCGAGACCGTGTCTTTGCCGCCGATCGGCGGGTGACCACCTTCCACGGAGAGGGACGATGAGACCGCGCACGTTTCGCAAACAACCCTGGGAAGAACTGACCAAGGCCACCGACTTCAGCGAGGAAGTGCCGGCCGGCGTCACGGTGAGCAGCGCGACGATCTCAGCCAAAAAGAAGAGCGACGGGAGCCCTGCGACCAGCGACGTCCTCGCCTCGGGGACGGGCGGCACGGACGGCCAACGGGCGACCTGGAAGGTGAAGGCCGGCGTCTCCGGCCAGGACTATCAAATCACGGTGCAGGCGACGATGAGCAACGGCGATAAGTTCGAAGAAGACGTCACGATGGAAGTGCGGGAGCAATAGACCCATGATCAACCAAGGGCTCACCCGCCTCGCGAATTGCGCGCCGTTCATTCGGACGTGCGGACTGGAACTGCTCGCGAAGGCGAAGACGAAGCTCGGGCTCACCCTCCTCGTCGTGCGGGGCTATGAGGACGTCCAGCAGCAATGGGACCGCTACAAGCTCGGCCGCGCGAAGGTCGATGGCGTGTGGAAGGTCATCAATGAAGGGGCCATCGTGACGAACGCGCCACCGGGCCGGTCCGGGCACAACGTCATCACCAAGGCCGGGACGCCGGCCGCGATCTGCTTCGACGTCATTCCGCTCGACACGGCACAGCAGCCGCTCTGGGCGAAACCGGGCGAGCAGCCCCATCAACTGCAACAGCGCTGGATTGATACCTATGGCCGGACGGAAGAGGCGTGTTGGGCACAACTCTATGAGCTGGCCTGGGACTTGGGGCTGGATCCGCTCGGGGATGCCACCGGGGCATACCTCAAGTGGGATAAAGGTCACTTCGAGGAGCCGGGGTACAAATTCAAGCTGGATGATTTGGGCCTCATGTTGCCGAACGTGGGGCTGGCGGAGATGGCATGACGTGGCGATCCCGGCAGGGTGGGTGGTCATTGAACGGTTCCGCTGTCCCTGGTGCCGCCGCTGGCTGGAGCGGATGGATAACCGGCAGCCGTGGTTCTGTCCCTGCGGATTCTGGCAGGAGGGCAAGCACTTCACGATGAAACGGATGCGGCGCGGATGACAGACCATGCCTGGCTGCTCCACCTCGCGCAGACCTTCATTGCCGCCGTGGCGCTGTGGATCACCATCAGCAAGCGGATGGACGCCCGGTTTCAGACGCGTGACGACCGGATTACGGAGGTGGAGCACAAAGTGGCCGCGCACCATACCGACAACGTCAAGGTCCTGGCGCGGCATGAGGAGCGACTCCTTGAGATTCAGCAAGGGCGCGAACGGCGCGAGTTGGTCATCGCCCAGCATGGAGAATCGATCGTGCGGCTGGACGCGCAACACGCCGAAACCATGCGGCTGCTGGTGGATATTAAGGGCGACATCGACCGGGTGATCGCGAAGCAGGACACGCTGATGGATACGATGGCGAGTGTCATGTTGAAGATTGGGAAATGAGTCCGATGTCCGACCTCCGTGCCGTGCCGCCGGTCATTCTGATTGCCGGCACCCATGCCATTGATGACCCCTGGTGGATGGTCGGCTCGGGCTTCGTCCGCATGCTCCAGGAGGCGGGCCTGCGCGTCGAGAACCTGCGCGAGCCCTACCTCTGGGACACCGATCTGGACGGGCTCGGCCGTCATAACGACGCGTGGATCGCGGCCGGCTGGTCGTTGATCTGGTACTGCCACAAGCACGTCCCGCCCGTCGGCAACGTCTATCAACCGGTGTCGATTATCGCCCATTCCCACGGCGGGCAGCTCGTCGCCTATGCCGCCAGTCGGGGGCTCATCGTCGATACCCTCATCACGGTGGCCACGCCGGTCCGACGGGACATGCTCAGGATTCACCGCGAAGCGCGGCCGAACATCCGGCAGTGGGTCCATCTCTACAGCGATTGGTCCGATTGGATGCAGGTGCTCGGCGCGCTGTTCGATGGCCGGATCGGGGTCTACCGGAAAATGGATCTGGCGGACCGGAACATCAAAGTCCCCGGGGTGGGGCATAGTGGCTTACTCAACCCGGCTCTCTGGCGTGCACAACAATGGCCCGTGCTGTTGGGCGGGCAGTTACAGGAGGTGCCTCATGACATCGTTAGCCCGTAAGATCGCGGGACTCGTGCTCGGGTTGGCCCTGGTCGGCTGCTCGACCCTGGGCGGGACCCCCGTCGAACCCCTGCAACCGGACGATGTCCGGGATCTCACGATGGCCGCCACGGCCGTCTATCTCAATCAGCATCCCATCCCGCCGGTGGCCGCGGCGAAGATCCGCGAGCTCCTCCAGACTGCCCGCGGCGAGCTCACGACGGAGACGCCGAACCTCGGCGCCGCGAAGATGTTGCTCGTGGATCAGCTGCCGCCGGAATGGAAACCGTTGGGCGCCGCCGGGCTCTCGATTCTCAATCGACGGGTCCACCTCGAAGAACTCGTCAAGGCGGGACAGACGAAGCTGGCGAGTCAATACGTGCTGGCGGCGATCGACGGGGCGTCCGACGCCTTGGCCTTCCGGACAGGACTCTAGTGCTCGCCGCCGTCCTCGTCGTCGCGCTGGCCTTCACCGATATCCAGACCTGCACCGTCCAGGGGTACGTCTACAACATGGACGGCGACGGCCCAAGCTTTACCCGCGTCGACGTGTGTCCGGGCGTCCAGCATCGGGTCGAATCCGGCCAGCTCCTCCTCTATTCCCAGCACTATTGGGTCCTGATCGTGCTGCCGGTGACCCGTGGGCAGGAACGGCTGGAATATCCCTGGCGCGCGGGGAATGCGATCTTCCGCACCGAGGCGTGGCCCATCGCCTTCGGCCGAGTGGCGCGTGGCTAACTGTCCCCGGTGCCACGCCCGGCTCCACGTGGAACAATTCGCGCGACGGTTGACCTGGCTCGCCTGTTGGTGTGGGTACCGGACGGATGCCGAGATGGAACGGAATCGCCGGGTCTGTCAGCAGCAGCGCCCCTGGCTCAGTGCGGCGCGGCGGCGGGCGGAGGCGCTGTTTGGGCAGGCGGGCTAGCGGCGTTCCGTCAGGATCACGGCTGACTATCGCGCTCACAGATAGATTCGCGTGTGATGCGCGCGGTCCCAGTCGGACGAAGCCCCCAGGCTGTGGAGAGCGCATGGCAGGTGAGTAACCGGAGGCGGTTATCCAGATCGGTGACCATCGCGGCATAATGGGCGGTTCCGCTCCACAGGACCTCACCACTTTCGACATCGACCCCACGCACGGAGACGCTCACTTGATAGGCCACCCCGCTCTGTGTCTGGCTCTGACCCCCGTACCAGCCATAATAACCTGCGGTGGACGCACTCCACGTCTGCTCTTTGATCGGGCTGTCCAGGAAGACGACCTCTCGCGCGCCCGTCAGTTTCCCGACTTTCAAGACGGCTGCTTCATCATCCGGTGACGAGGACAGCCGAATCGCCTGCTCATTGAGCAGCTGCGTGAGTTTCCCGCGTTCCACGACCGTATAGCCGCGCTTCTGGAGCCACGTCACCGCAGTCCCGTTCGCACTGGGGTGCCCACCCCACACGACCATCCGTCCCGATTTCTGGATGTCCTGCCTGGTAAAGCCATCGGTGATCGGATAATAGGAGGATTCGGCCCCGAACCCTGCACCGCAACCGGCGAGGATCAGACAAAGCGGGACGATGACCCAGCGCATAAGGGACCTCCATGGGAAGTCACTACTAGGCTGGCAGTCTAGGCTAGGTTGAGCGTGGCGAGCAAGAAGAAACCGACAGGGCCGCATTCGGCTGGCGCATCAATTCGTCCACCGTGCAGTTCACGGCGTTCGCTTCCTCCGAGACTTCCACGACGATATACCGCCAGGTCTGTTGGGGGGAGGCGTGCCCGGCCATCTCTTGACAGAGCTTAATATCCTTCGACTGCGCGTAGACGTGGCTGATCCGGGAGCGCCGAAGATCGTGGACGCACAGATGCCGCAGGTTCGCGGCGGCTTTGACCTTCTCGAATTGCCGGTGAATATCGGTATGCGACCACGGGCCATGATGCGCGCGACAATAGACCCATTCGCAGCAGCGTGCCGGGTAGAGTTGCCGGAGTTGGGCGAGCGGGGTGGGCGGAATCGCGAGCCGCTTCCAGGTCTGCGTTTTGGACTGCCAGATGCGGACGTGTCCGAGCGTCAAGTCGAGATGGGTCCACCGCAACCGGGCAATTTCCATTTCGCGCGCACTCACCCCCATGCACATCTCAAAATAGTTCTGATCTTTCAGGGACAGCAGCGCCAGTCCGCCGAGATACCGCTGCATCTCCTCGCCTAAGTGAATAATCGCCTTGCGATACTTGGATTTATGGGGACGAATCCCCTGGCAGGGATTGACCGTCAGGCCGGGGAGCCGGCGATGCAACCACCACCGATAGCAGCCCGAGAGCTGCTGGAGCGTGCGGGTCGCCATGGCCTTGGGCGGAATATCATGATACCAGGCCTCCAATTCATAATTGGTGAGGTCTGGAAAGGACCGCTCCCAGAGCGGACGGAGCCAGACGCAGGCTTGCCGATAGGTCGCGGGACCCTTCGGCTTCTGGAGAATCCGTTTCTCCGCAAATTGCGCGAACGCCTCGCCTACCGTCATGCCACCAAGCGGCCATGCACTGCACACCCCAGACCGTAGCAGAGGTTCTCCGTTTGTCGAATTGGAGGTATTGCCATGCGACCAAATGAGGTCCGTGGACGCTTTCTGAACCAGTAATTCCCCGCCGGACACGTGTCGTCATCAGCCCCAACAATCAGCCTCGGTCAGCCCTTTCGGGGGCTATGCCGCCGAGGCATGGGAGGGTGTTCGTCACCCGGCAAGATGGGCGGCTTCCATAATCCACGCCTGACCGCCAGTTCAAAGCGTATCTGCTCCGAGACGGTCAAGCCGGACTGGTCCGCGCTCTCCTTGACCGCCTGATACAGCCCGTCGTTCATTCTCACGCCGACCGTTCGATCTTTTACAGCCATCATGGCTCACCTCCCTTCGTTGCGCTGCTTATCGTGCAACAGCGTTAAACGATTGTCAACTATGGTACCGTAAAAGTAACGACTAAGTTTTTGTAGTAATCTTTCGCTTGACAATGTAGAACGCTCGTTATACACTGCACAACCATGAAGCCTGCATTTACTCATTTCCTTGGCCTTCGCATCTCAGAAGCGCTGAGCCAGCGCCTCCAGCGTGAGGCGGCAGACCAGCAGTTAGACGTGTCGGACATTGTCCGTCAGGTCCTGCTGCGGACGTTCAAGATGCTGCCACATAAGAACGGCACCAACGGCAAGGGGAGGGGGAAGGGATGAGGCTGACGCTGAGCCTCTACGCGCTTCCCCTTGCGGAAGGCCGCCTCCCAGTAGTCGGCCCCCAGGTCTTTCGCTGTTCCCCGGAAGGCCTGTGCCATCTGAACTGGCTGGAGCGCGTCGTGCTCGGGCAGTTCGTGCGAGAGGCGCGCCTCGTTGACCCGTATGGAGAGTTTCTCGGGGTCTCTGCGGTCCATGCGAGCGACGGCGGGCTGCGGCATTTGGCAGTCAGAACCCTGCCCTCCATGGAATGGGAGCAGCCGGGACGGACGTTTTTGGACCGTCTCTCATGGGACAGCCTCATAGAGTCTCCGGACTATTCTCCTCGTGATCCTGTGCTCGACGCGCTTTATCCATTTCCCGAGCGATCTGCTGGCGTGTCACGGTCTCAGACTTCTGGCGCACGCGACGAAGGGCATCCCCGAACGCCTCCCGCAAATTACCCGGATAGTGCGGCGTCAGGACCTCAATGAGGGCTTTGAATCGGAGCCGGTCATCGGCGAGTTGTGCAATCACGGCCGTGATGAGTTGGGCAGTCGTCATAGGGGCTCCTCTCGTGAACGGGTGACGGGTCATGGCAGACAGGCATTCTGACACAAGTAGGAGCCACCCGTTTAACTTCCGAATCGGAGGCACCCGGTCATGCCTTCTCTCGCATTTCACCCTATGCCATCCCCTCACCCCTGGACCTCCTGGGGGCTGCGCGCGGGCGACAGCTTTGACCGGATGTCGCTCGTTGAGGGGATGGTTCTCTCAGGAGGTCCGGTCATGTGCCCAAGATGTGGCGGCTTACTCGTCCTGGAATTCGCCGATGACGGGTGGTTCGACGGCTGGTGTCAGTTGTGGCGGTGCGTGAATTGTTCTCACAGGACGGACCCCATCATGGAGCGCAACCGCCAGCGCAATCAGGCCATCGCGCAACTCGTGGCGGATGCGGAGGCGCATCTGCAGCTCTGTTCTCGATCGGTTGCCGACGTCCCCCGCTGAAACGTCGGGCTTGTGGTGTGCCACGGGAGCGGGATCGACGGGTAACCGATCCCGCTCCGTCAAATGGAGAGCCATGGCGACGAAAGGGACCTGTCAGTGTCTGCAGAAGGCGGGTCATCAGGAGGAGCTATTCGTCCTTCGTGCGCAGGACTTAACCGCCGATCTGGTGGTCGAGTGCTGGTCCCGGATACAGGGGCTGGTGCGCGAACAACGGAAGCTGAACAAATCCGACGCCGACATTCGCGCCGAGATTCGACGGCGGATGCTCGGGGCGTTCCTCGTGCCGGGCTATCAGACGAGCCGGGAAGAAGAGGCGATGGCCGTCGCCTTGAGGATGCAGGCCCATCAGCCGCGGAAGTGGGCGGACTGACCCACGATGCCACAACCGTATCCGTATAGCAGTCAGGTGATTGAGGCGCAGGACGCCGAGCTTCAGAAGCTCAGGCGCGAAGTGGAACGGCTCAGAGGGATTCGCTATTGCGGGGCCTTCATGGGCGACGCGGCCTTGCCGGTCCTGCAAATGATCGCGGCTGGCAAACGAGTTTCAGTCTCTTTGTCGGGCAGTCACTCGGTCACGCTCTTGACCAGATTGATCAGAAGTTCGGAGGCAAACCATGACCCATCCCCTTGACCGTGCCGTCTCTCGCAACCGCCCCCTTGAGGACGTCGAACGGACGGATCGGCGCGTGGCGTTCAGCGCCTTGGTCCTGAGCGCCTGCGCGGTGCTGTTCGCGGGGCTCGTGCTCGTTGCGGCGGTGCTCCGGGCGTTGGGATGGAGGATTGGATGAGAGGCACGAAGGCCAAGGCGATTCGCAGGGCGGTGTATGGCGAGCGCTCCACCCGGTTCTGTCGATTCTTCCGGGCCAGTCCGCAGCACGGCCAGTTGGTCCGCGACGAGTGGCGACGACGGTATCAGGCGGCCAAGCGGGTGAGTCATGGCTGAGCAGCCCGAGACGACGACCTACACCAACCGCGATCGCGCGCCTGATCTGGCGGCGATCAAAGCGGAAGCCGACGCGAACCGACATGAGCGCTGGCGCTGGTACGCGATCAAGCTCGGCCTGCTGTTACTCGTGGCGCTGTGGCTCTGGCTGGCGCTCTGGATGGGTGGGAAGCCGTGGGGATGATCTGGGTGCGCGTCGGCCTGAACGAACGGGCGATTCGCGTCAAGAACCGGAGCAAGGCGCTGCAACGGATTCGGGCGATGCACCTGGACGGGAAATACGACGGCAAGGACCTGTACATCCTCGAGGCTGAAAAGCGGAGCGATCTCTTCAACGGGAAATGGACCGCGCAGAAGATCGAGAGGCTCGCATGAGCCGTCGGTACAACCCCGAGCTCTACCGGCGACGGGGTTTCATGAAGCTCCAGGGCTGGGCGATTCGCTATCTCGGCCCCGCGTGGTGCTGGGGCCTCACCTTACACAACACGGCCCCGCTGGCTGCGACCAGCGAGGCCGGGCATGACGCAACGCAACTACGCTGAGTGTCGCACGGGCGACGTGAGGCGTCAAGGAGGTTTCTATGAGTGGAAGTAATTTAGCGGTCGCCAATCTGCCTGAGGATCCGAATGAACGCGCCCAGGCCGAGGCGATCAACAATCAGCTCCAGGAATACAAGAAGGACGGGGCGCATGTCCTCGCGCCGCTGACGCTGCAAGCGATCCCCAAAATGCACCGGCCGGTCCTCGCCGTCGTGCAGATCAATATCCTGCCGGCGGCCAAGGAAACCTATCAACAGCGTGGCGGCGGCCGCAGTCTCTCGGCCCTGGCGTTTCAGAAATTCGCCGATGCGATGGGCATTCAGTGGGACCCGAAGCTCTGCGGCCGGGCGGATGACGGCGCGGATCCCAACGTCGTCCACTATCGCATGGTCGGACGGATTAAGGCGCTCGATGGCACCTGGCGGACCATCATGGGGGACAAAGAAATTCGGATGGAAACCGTCATCCAGGAATTGACCGATAACTATCTCGCGAAAGCGCACGCTTACCTCGACGATCCCAAAGACGGCCCGGCCTTTCGTGAGGCCTATCCGACGCCTGAGGCGCGCGAAGGCTGGATCCGGGAGAAGGTGCGGGTCGATGCGCTCCAGATCAAGAAGCATATGCTCGCCCGAGCCCAGACCGGCGCCATGGCGCGGGCCGTGAAGAGTCTTGGGATTCGGGAAACGTACACGGATACGGAACTCCAAAAGCCGTTTGTGTTTCCGAAGCTCGTGCCGGACTTTGATCCACGCGATCCGGGGGACCGCGAATTTATGCGTCGGCAGGCGGCCGGGTTTGTCGATCTCGCCTATCCCGCTCCCGACGCGGCGTCAGCCAGAAGCGCGGGCCCGGAGAGCGATTATCCCGAACCGATCGAGATTCATGCAATCCCGGAGTCGAGTCACGAACCGGCGGTTGATACCAAGAAAGACCCGTCGCCGGCGGAATCCGCCCGCGCCGATTTCCTGGCGGCCGATCCCGCCCAGCAGGTGACGATCCTGCACGGACTGATCAAGCAGAAGGACTACAAAGGGAAGGTCACGGGGGAACTCAGCAAATGGAAGGCCGAGGATCGGCTGAAGTTCTACGATCACCTGTCCGCCATGGCTGATAAAGAGCCCTCTTCTGGCAAGCCATCGCCATTGCCGTTCGATTGAAATCGGCCATGGACAAGTTATGCGAATGCGGCTGCGGACAACCGGCACCGTTGGCCAAACAGACAATTGCCAGGCTGGGTATTCAGAGGGGCCAGCCGCGCAGATTTATTCGCGGACATCATCTCCGAGTGGCGGAGGTGCAGACGATGGTCCAGTCGCATCGCGAGCATCTGCGAGACGACGGGCATCCTAATTGGAAAGGCGGCTCATACCTAAGCAGCGGATATGTTTATGTCCGTGCACTTGGGCATCCAAGGGCGAACGACCAAGGTTATGTGTTCGAACACGTCATGATTGCTGAGCACGCTCTCGGCCGGACCATGCCGACGTCCGTGGAAGTCCATCACGTCAATCAGCAACGCCACGATAATCGCAACCGGAATTTGGTCATCTGTCACGATCATGAATATCACATGTTGCTTCATCTCCGCACCGAAGCCTATCGAGCGACAGGCAATCCACGCGCCAGGAAATGCTACATCTGCCGACGCTGGGATGAAGAGGTCACGGTGACGAAGCACGGCCACGGCTATCACCGATCCTGCGAAGCGAAAAGGCGGAAGGAGCTGCGCTCGCAGTCTTCCGGAGAGGTATCAGCATGTTAAGGCTCGCGCACACAGGCGATCTACACCCCAATGCTAAGGCCTCGTTTGCCGGAAAGCTGCTCATGGATCCCGGCACCGGCAAAAACCAATCATTGACGGACCTGAAACGCAGTCTGGAATTTGTCGCTCGCACGGCGATCGCCAAAGAGACCCGCTGCCATGCGCTCCTGCTCGCCGGGGATATCTTCGATACGGTCGCGCCCACCATGGACGAAGTCCAAGTCATTCTCGACTGGATTCACGCGGTCACTGAATACGCCATTCCGATCATTGTGATTGCGGGCAACCACGACATCGGCACCTCCGGCATCATGGCCACGGCGTTGGAACCGCTCAAGAACCGTCCGTATGTGCATGTCTTCGAGCGGCCAGGGTCCACCATCATCAATCTCGATGGGGAGCGATTCAGAATCTTCGCCCTGCCGTACCCCACGAGAGGCCGGCTGCTCGCCCATGAGACGGTCGCCGGGAAAAGTCCCGAGGAAGTCAACGCGCTGATCAATCAAGGGCTCGCGGCCATCTTGCGTGGATTTCAGACGGAATTCGAGGACGGAGTCCCCAACATCTTAGTGGCCCATGGGTCCGTCGCCAACGCGAAGGTGAACGATCAGCCTCGCTCACTGGCTCACGATATCCTCCTCCCCGTCGATGAGCTCGACGCCTTTATGTTCACGGCCCTGGGGCATATACATCAGCGCCAGGCCGTCAATGCCGCGGAAACGGCCTGGTACTGCGGCTCCCTCATGCGGAACGGGTTTGGGGAGGAACACGAGGAGAAAGGGTTTCACCTGGTGGAGATTGCAGGGCAGAAGCCTACCGTCATGTTTGTCAGGAATCCCTTTGCCCGCGAATACTGCACGGTCGATCGACACCTCCTGCGGTCCCTCTCTGAGCATGCAAGCTTTCCGCGTTCGGACATTGTGTACCGCTTCAAGGATCAGCTCACGCCCGAGGCTTACGAGGAATTGAAGCCGGAGTTAGACCACTACGCCAGCCTCACTCCCTGCTTCCAGGTCGACGTTGAGCTCGAGACCGAGGATCGCACGCGCGACGCCGGCATGTCCGCGGTGATGTCGGCCGAAGATGCGCTGGCCCGGGCGCTGTCGGGCAAAGTGGACGAGGCCGAACTGCCCGAGCTCCTCGAGAAGCACCGATTGTTGGTGCAGGCCGGTGCCGCATGAGACTCGAAACCATCCACATCACGAATTTCGGCTCATACGTGGACGCGGAGATCAATCTCAAAGCGATCGCCGCGGCCGTGATCTGCGGTCCGAACGGGGCTGGCAAGAGCACCGCATTCGTCGACGCGCCGCTCTGGACCTTGTTTGGAAAATGCCGTACCGACACCGATCAGATGATCCGCCTCGGGGCCGACGTTATGAGCGCGGCCGTTACCTTCGCGCTGAATGGGCAGCGGTATCGGGTCGTCCGCACGCGGAGCCTGAAGACCAAGGCGGGCAAGAGCGAATTGCAGCTGCACATCGAAGCAGACGGGTCATGGACACCGGTCTCCGGGTCTCGCCTCGCCGATACGCAGCAGAAGATCCTCAGCCTATTGAACTCCGATTATGACTTGTTGGTGGCGACGGGTGTGCTGGTTCAGGGCCAGGCGGATCGGTTCAGTCGCGCCACACCATCCGAACGGAAGGCGATCCTCGCCCAGATCCTCCGGCTCGATGCCTATGCGGGATTGAAGACCGCGGCGAATCGGGAAGTGGCTGTCGTCCAGGGGCATTGGGTAGAGAAGACCAAACGGATCGACGAGCTCGAGGCGATCGCCAAAACGCGGGAGGCGCTGCAGATCGAGGCCTCGGCGCTCGAGGGGCAGCTCGCCACGCTCAGGCACGCCATCACGCAGCACGAGGCGCACCTCGACGACTGGACGTCCGCCGGCGTCCGGCTGCAGGCGAAGCTCGACGGGCTGGCCGGGATTCTACGGGAATGCGAGCAGGCGAAGACGAAGCGCCAGGACCTGAAGCGGAAGCAGGGCGAGTTGATTGCCCAGCGGGATCGGGCGGCCAAGATCCTCGAGAACCGGGCGGTGATCGAAGCGAAGGTCCTGAAGGAGGCGTGGCTTAAACACGTCGTCACCGAGCTACAGACGAACGAAGCCTGGCTCAGCGGGCAGCTAGACGGGGTGGCGAAATCGATCCAGGAGCATCAGGCTTTGCTCCTGGAGGGGACGAAGCTGCAGCAGAGTCTCGAGCGGGCAAAGGGCGTCCTGGCCGACGTGGTGCGCCGGTACCGGGACGAGACGCGCCGACTTCAAGAGGCGCTCGATCGCGACGAGCAGGCCTGCGGGCTGCTGACGAAGGTCCCGTGTTCGACCGACCTCCAGGGCCAGTGTCAGTTCACGATTCGAACCGTGGAGCTCCAGAAGGGGCTGCCGGAGCGTCGGCAATGGTACGCGCACCGGGCTGGCACGGATGAGGCGATCGCTGCCGAGGTTGCCTCCTTGAACGTCGATGAGATTGCCGCGCTGACGGATACGCTGACTGCGTGGGAAGCCAAGGGCATTCCGGGCGCGCTGGAAGAATGCACACGAGCCCAGGCTGACCTGCGCACGAAGCGGGATGAACAGCACCGACTTCGTCGAGAGCATGAGGGCCAACTCTCTGAGATCGCCAAGTTCACCGTCCTCCTGCCGGAGCTCCGGCAGGCCGATGTCGAGCATCAGCGCGTGTGCCAGGACCTGGAGGCCGCGCAGGGATCGGTGGCGGAGATCTCGACCACCATCGACCGGCTCACGCTGGATCTGAACGAGCGCCCCACTCTCGACGCCGATCTCAAGCAGGCACTGCAGAAGAAAACTGAACTGACCAGCACGCGGGCGGCGCTCCAGCGCTCGGAGCAGGACCTGACCCGTCAGGCCGGCCAACTGGCGGCACGCATCGCGGCCGCCGAACAGGCCGAGCAGGAAGCCGTAACCTTGCACGCCGAGTTCGCGGCGCTTGAGCGCGATCGCCGACAGTTCCAGCTGCTGAGCGAGGCCTACGCGTTGATTCCCGTCCTGATCTTGGAACAAGCCATTCCGCTCTTGGAGCAGGAAGCCAACGGGATCCTGGGGAAGATTTCGCCGTCGGGGATGCGCGTGACGTTGACCACGCAGAAAGCGTTGAAGGGCCGGGACGGGCTCGCCGAGACCTTAGACATCCTCGTCCGTGATGTCTCCGGCGAGCGGCCCTATGAATCGTTTTCTGGAGGGGAGCGGGCCAGACTGGATCTGGCGCTAAGAGTCGGTCTGTCGAAGCTGCTCGCCCATCGGGCGGGCGCCCGGATGGAAACGCTGATCGTTGATGAGGCCTTCGCGCCGTTGGATGCCGCCGGGGTCGAGGCGGTGCTCGAATGTCTGCCACGGCTCTCTGAAGAATTCAGCCTCGTGCTCTTCATCACACATGACGACACGCTCAAGACGTCGGTCGGGCAGCAGATCGTCGTCAGCAAGAACGGTAATGGCTCGCAGGTGGAGGTCTGCACGTAATGCGGCTCTGTGAATGGAATCCGTTGAAGAACGAACCGGCGATCGAATCTCAACGGGAAGAACTGACCGCCGAGGATGGCTGTCTGAACGAAGCGACACTGGCCGTCGGCTATCGCGGAGACTGGCACCTCTGTGCCTCGTGCGCGGATCTGCCGGCCTTTTCCAAGTATCGACGCCGGGCCCTGTTGTCGGCGAGTGCTCGGCCGGAGGTGCGGGCCTGATGCTGAGCGGAGTCAACAAGAGAGCGCTGAACCTGGCCGTCATTTACGTGGTGCTGTCGCTCGGCGCCTGGTTCGGTGCGCTCTATCTCTCATGGAATCAACCATGGTTCTGGACCGTGGTGCTCGTGGGCTGCTCGACGGGTTGGGCGCAGATGGCGGACAGCTATATCAACCAAGTTGTCAGAGGGAACAGATGAGGCCGCGTTCGATCGGCACGGAAGTCCTGGCCGTCCTCAGCGCGGCGACGATCGAAGGATCGGTCGTGAAGCTGACCCAGCAGCTGCCGCGGAAACTGTATGAGGACACCAACCAGGTCCTGGAGGCCTTGGGCGGCAAGTGGAACCGCCGGCTGAAAGGGCACCACTTTACCGAGGATCCGCGGGAGCGCCTGGACGCGGCGATCCTGACGGCCTCCTATGAGAAGCCGGAGGACTTCGGCTATTTCCCCACGCCGCCCGACGTGATCATGAAGTTGCTCGATCTGGCGGATGTCCGGAGCGGCCATGACTGTCTGGAACCCTCAGCGGGACAAGGCGCCATTGCGGAGTGCTTGTGCCGGCTCGTCGGGAAGAAGCTCGTCCAGACGGTGGAGCTCAGGCCAGAGAATGTGGAGGTCCTCGAGGAGAAAGGCTTTCACTATCCCGTCCAGCAGGATTTTCTCGCGCTGGCGCCGATCCGGTTCGGACGTCAGTTCCACCGGATCGTGATGAATCCGCCGTTTGCCAAGCAGCAGGACATCGACCACGTCCTCCATGCCTATCGATCGTTCTTGATGCCCGGTGGACGACTCGTGTCGGTCATGGCGGCGGGCGTCACGTTTCGCCAGGACCGCAAGGCGACGGAGTTTCGCCGGCTGGTGGATGCCTATGGGTACTGGGAAGAGTTACCAGAGGGCAGTTTTGAAGTCAGCGGGACGGGAGTAAACACCGTCGTCGTGGTGTTGAACAAGCCGGAGGATCTGCCGGCCTACCAAGAAAGGAGTGCAGAGCCCATGAAAGGAAAAGCTGCGACCGCGATCGAGGAGCCGGAGTATCGGCTCCTATCGCTGACTGAGGTCTTTCAATCCAAATTGAATCCCCGGCATCAAACCAATTCAGATGCCCAGGCGGAGCTCGAGCAGAGCATTCGCACGCAGGGCATTGTCACGCCGCTGTTGGTCCGGCCGATTGAGAAGGGGTTTGAGATCGCGGCCGGGCATCGCCGGTTCCGGGCGGCCGCGGCCATCGGCCTGGAGACCGTGCCGTGCGTGGTCCGGAATATGACCGATGAGCAGTTCCTCGAGATCCTGACCCTCGAAAATCTCCAGCGCGAAGATATCCATCCCTTGGACGAAGCGAAGGGCTATCACCAGCTCATGACGAAGTGCAAACAGGATGTCGCCCGGATCGCGGAGCGCGTGGGGCGAAGCGTCAAATACATTTATGACCGCATCAAGCTGCTAGACCTCGTCAAGGGGGCGCAGCAGCTGTTCTATGACGGGCGGATCACGGCCGGCCACGCCATCCTGCTGGCCCGCCTGACCACCAAGGATCAGGAGCGAATTATCGCCATCGATAAAGAGGGCTATGGCCGCGACGGCGGGCTCTGGCAGACGCAGCGGGACCTGCTGGAACATCCCGACCATGACGATCTCTCAGAGGATCCGGCGATCAGCCTGAAGGCCGTCAGTGTCCGGGAGCTCGAGGCCTATATCGCCAAGCATATTCGGTTCGACGCGCAGGCCGTCGATCCGATGCTCTTCCCGGAGACCGTCACGCAGCTCCAAGTCGCGCAGGAAGTCAAAGAGAAGGTCATCCATATCACGCATGACCACTATGTCCAGGACGACGCCAAGAGCGAGCAGCGCACCTATTGCGAATCGTCGTGGCAGCGGGCGGATGGGGAAGAGGGCTCCAAGACCTGCGATCGCTCCGTGACGGGCGTCATCGTCGTCGGGTATGGCCGCGGCGAGGCGTTCAAAGTCTGCACGGACAAGAAGCGGTGTCAAGTCCATTGGGGCCAGGAGATCCGGGCGGCGGCGAAGCGCGAGAAGGAGGCATTGAAGAGCGGCGTCTCTGGCGAGGAACGCCGGCGCCGGGAACAAGAACGCGAGAAGGCCGAACAGGCTCGCAAGGAATTGGAACGCGAGCGCTGGGACAGAGCCGTGCCCGCGATGCTGAAAGCCGTGGCGGACCAGATCAAGAAAGCGCCGACGAAGGCCACCGGGCGACTCGGGGACATCCTGGTGAAGAACATTACGCGGCATCTTGGGCTGGGCAAGACTCTCGAGCTCGTCCCGCGGGGCAAGTCCGCGGACGATTTAATTCGACATCTGGCCTTCGCGCTCGTGGCCGGCGAGGCCTCTAGGTACTGGGCGCATGAGCACTTCCCCAAGTTGGCGAAAGCGTTTGGGGTCGACGTGAAGAAGATTGTGGACGAGGTCGCGCCCATTGAAAAACCCAAGGCGGACGACGCTGACAAGAAGAACGGCAAGAAAAAGAAAGCCGCCTGAGTGCCGCGCCCGAGGTGTAACGGGTTGCATCCCGGTCTGCCAGATCGGAGGCACCAGGTTCGAGGCCTGGCGGGCGCTCCACTACGAGGAAGACATGGACGATCCCTTTGATGACCTGGAAGAGCACTTGATGAGCGAACCGGAGGATCCCATGACGGTCGGCTGCCTCTATCCGACGGAATGCGTGATGTCGGGGCCGCATACGAAAGCGGAGTGCTATACGCCGATCATGGCGGATCCGTTCCTGGGGTCTATGCCCATGGACTATGTGCCGACGGGATCGGCATTGGATGACGTGCCGCGCTGTCAGGCCTGCGGATGCACGGACTTCGAGGCGTGTCCGGGCGGCTGCATCTGGGCGACGCCGGATCTCTGCAGTCGGTGCGTGGGATGAAAGTCCGCCGCTATACCGCTCAGGTCAGTGGACAAGTCACGCTGCAGGCGAAGAATCAACGCGAAGCCATGGATTACTTTCGGCAGCTCCTAGCTGATGGCCTGGGCCTGTCGAATGACCATGGTTATACACAGATCACGGTCCGGAAGCGCCGAATCAGGATTGTCGAACGCGAGGTCCGCGGATGAGCTTTCCTCCACCGAAGCCTGATCGGACTAGGCGGTCTGGATTAAAGGCCAAGCACACGACACTCGTGAAGGCGTTTCTGCGTCGTGAAACGTCGTCGACCCATTCTGTGGTAGCAGGTCCTCCATGTCAGACAGGCAAAATGAGACGATGCGCCGCGTCCACAGCGGAGAACGCTCGATGAAGCCTGCCTCGCTTCCTGAGATCGGACGGCATTTCGGTGGAGATCTGGGTGTAGGGTGGCTCGCATGACCACTCGGGATGTCGTGAATCTATTGAACCAGACAATTCAACAGCACGGATCGGCCAAAGCGGTCGCTGCACGAATGGGGCTTAGCCCGCAATATCTCTGTGACGTGCGAAAAGGGCGCCGAGAAGTGAGCGATCGCCTGGCCCAGAAGCTCGGCCTACGACGGATCGTGACGTTCGAACCCATAGGGAACCGCCGATGATCTGTCGGCATTGTCCCCCGGTCGCCTATTTCTTGCGACTCCGCTCGGGCGTGAGGACCCACGAGATGCTGGTGATCGGCTGTCCCCATGGCTTGCCATGGTTCAAGACCGAGATCGAGGCCACGTGCGCCGAGCTGGCCGACGACGGAGGGGCCCCGGTCACCGGGGTCGTGCATCACATCACGATCGGGCGGGGATGACGACGAGCCTGCATGCCAAATCGGTACATCCGCGAATCGTCTCGTTCCAGTCCCAGTCTTGCGCGGCTCTCCGACCAGGCCGAACGGCTGTGGTGGCGCATCATTACCTGTGTCGACGACTTCGGGCGCATGGAAGCAGATCCAGAAGTGGTTTTGGCCGAAGCGTTTAAGCGGAAGCCGAAAGGGTGGACGGTACGGACGGTGGAACGAGCCATCACCGAATTAGCCATAATCCCTGGGCCTGAAGAGAAAGCGCTAATCCTCCTCTATATGGTTCGGGGACGCTTTTACCTGCAGCTTATTACCGCGACGGCCTACATTCATCAGCGAGCCCCGAAATCCAAGTTTCCCGATCCTCGTGAGGGTGAAGTCCGCTTGTCGCTTGGTGATCCATCGTCTGGATTACATTTGGCTGCAGGCGCTGGCAAATGTGCGTCTTATCCGAATTCCGAACTCCGTACTCCGAATATCGAATCCGAGAAAGGCGTGCTCGAAGCCGACGCACGCTTCGCAGAATTTTGGCAGACCTACCCGGCCCGGGACGGAAAGAAGCTCGACAAAGCCGAAACCAAACGCCGGTTTCTCCGTCTATCGCCTGAGGACCAGGTCCTTGCGGTGCACGCCGCTCGTAACTATGCCGCCTCGCTGAAGGTCTCGGGCATTGCCGCTAAAGACCCCAAGCGATTTCTGCTCGATGGCCAGGGGAATGCGCCCTGGCAGGACTGGACGACGCCCGCATCCCCGGCGCCGACCGGAACCCGTGCGACGTGTGACCGGTCAGTCCAGCGGGATGGCGACCGGTTTATTCGACGCTGTGGGAATCCCGTCCCGGCCGAGGAACTCCCGAATCCCAAACCGCTGTGCGTGCTGTGCCGATCCGAAGTGACACGACTGCGCCACCAGACGACGTCGGTCGAGGCGACTTCATGACGACGGATCTCGCCCAACCCATGCTCCCGCCTCAGGACCTTGACGCCGAACAGGCGGTGCTCGGGGCGATTCTCCTGAATCCCTCGATGTTGGCCACCGCGCAGGAACTCCTCACCCCGGAGACCTTCTACCGGACCGCCCATCGGCAGATCTTCGGCGCCATGCTGACCCTCGCGGGTCGGCAGGAACCAATCGATCTCCTGACGCTGAATGATGAACTGAGCCGGCAGGGACAGCTGGAAGCGGTCGGTGGGGCGTCGGCGATCGCCGAACTCCTCCTGGTCGTCGGCAGCGCGACGAATCTCCGGCATCACGCCAAACTCGTGGCGGAGAAGGCAACCCTCCGCGCGATCATCGCAATCGGGAGCGAGCTCGTGAGCCAGGCCTATGAGGCGAGTCAACCGGCGGCCGAACTGCTCGAGACGGCCGAGCGCGCCCTCTTCCGGCTCTCGCAAGGGGCGTCGACCGGAGTGTTTCGCTCGTTGGGCGAGATCGTGCGCGACGGCGCCGATCACCTGGAAGCGTTGTCCAAGCGCGAGGCGGAGCTCACCGGCGTGGCCTCAGGCCTGCTCGAGCTCG
>FRDC01003184.1_pt3 | contig 24052 bp, 22 predicted proteins | sample 1106171 | NCBI WGS metagenome assembly FRDC01 (sample SAMEA3930566, study PRJEB13176) | freshwater metagenome | biome: Drinking water system; feature: drinking water; material: water | place: Singapore | collected 2014-12-20 | reverse complement strand
ATGCGGTCGGTGCGCGAGAACGAGCTGGCCGCGGAGGTGGTCGGCGTCCATACCCTGCGCACCAAGGTGATCGCGTTCGCGCTCTCGGCGCTGCTCGGTGCCATTGGCGGCGCCCTTTATGCCGGCGGTTTCGCCTACATCAGCCCGGACAATTTCAACTTCGCGCGCTCGGTCGAGTTCCTGACGGCGACGCTGCTGGGAGGTGCCCAGTCGCCCTTCGGCGGCGTGATCGGCACGGTGCTGATCGTGCAGTTGCCCGAGTGGCTGAAGCACCTGCCGGAATCCCTGCGTTTCATCAAGGACGTCTACCTCGCCGTCTACGGCCTCGGCGTGATCCTGATCATGGTGTTCCTGTACGAGGGCATCTGGGGTCTCATCAAGAACCTGCGCGCGAAGCTCGTGAAGACGCAGGTCACCACCGATGTGTCCGGGGTGCGACCGCTGGTGCTCGACGTGCAGGGTACAGGCAACGCTCCCCTGCTGCGGCTGGAGAACCTCCAGAAGCATTTCGGCGGCTTGAAGGCCGTGGACGGCATCGACATCGACGTGCAGCGCGGCACCGTGCATGCGCTGATCGGCCCGAACGGGTCGGGCAAGACGACGTCGCTCAACGTGGTGAGCGGCATCTACCGGCCCACGGGCGGCAAGGTGGTTCTGGATGGTGAAGACGTCTCGATGCTGAAGCCGCACCAGCGTGCCGGCCGCGGCGTCGGTCGCACATTCCAGAACATCCGCCTGTTCGCCTCGTTGTCGGCGCTCGAGAACGTGATGGTGGGCGCACAGCGCGACAACAATCCGATTCCGAAGGGCGACAAGGCTTTGCGCGATCGCGCCATGTCCGCACTGCAGTTCGTCGGCATGGCGGACCGGGCCCACGTGATCGTCCGGAACCTGCCCTATGGCCACCAGCGCCTGGTGGAGATCGCGCGCGTGCTCGCCGGGCATCCGAAGCTGCTGCTGCTGGACGAACCCGCCGCGGGCCTCAACCAGACCGAGAAGATGGAGTTCGTCGAACTGCTGAAGCGCCTGCGCGGTCACGGCCTCACCATCTTCCTGATCGACCACGACATGGGTCTGGTGGAGAAGGTGTCGGATCGCATCACCGTGCTCAATTTCGGCCGCAAGATCGCCGAGGGCGCCCCGGCCGAAGTGCTGCGCAACCCGGACGTGATCGCCGCGTATCTGGGCACCGCGGGAGAGACGAATGCCGCTGCTTGAATTGCGCAACGTCGCAAGCTACTACGGCAACGTCCAGGCGTTGAAGGGCGTCAGCCTGCGCGTCGAGCAAGGCGAACTGGTCACCCTGCTCGGCGCCAACGGCGCAGGCAAGAGCACGACTCTCAAGACCATCTCCGGGCTGGTGGTGCCTGCACAGGGCGAAGTGCTGTTCGAAGGCAAACCGGTCCAGAAGCTCGGCCCGGAAGCGATCGCACGCCTCGGCATCAGCCACGTGCCGGAAGGCCGCCGCATCTTTCCCGGCCTCACGGTGCGCGAGAACATCCTGCTCGGCGCTTCGAACCGCAAGGGCGTGCCGCGCCGGCAGCTCGAGGAAGAGGCCGACGAGAAGTTCACCATCTTTCCGGAGATCAAACCCTTCGAGAACGCGCTCGGGTGGACCCTTTCCGGTGGCCAGCAGCAGATGCTCGCCGTGGCGCGCGGACTGATGGCAAGACCGAAGTTGCTGCTGCTGGACGAACCGTCGCTCGGTCTCGCGCCGCTGATCGTACAGAACCTGTTCGGCACCATCCGCAAGATCCGCGCGGCCGGGACGACCATCCTGCTGGTGGAGCAGAACGCCAACATGGCGCTGTCGGTGGCCGATCGCGGCTACGTGCTGGAGACTGGTTCGCTCACCGTGGAAGGCACGCCGCAGGAGCTGCTGGGGAACGAGGAAGTCCGTGCGGCGTACCTGGGCGGCCATCACGGCTGACCCAGCGCTGCTATTCTCCGCGACGTCGGATCGTGGAGGTGTGGCATGAAGCTGTCCCAGGAACAACTGAATACTTTCGAGCGCAACGGCTACATCACCGTGCCGGCGCTGTTCACGCGCGACGAAGTCGACGTGCTGCGCGCCGCACTCGATCGCATCAAGACCATGACCGATCGGCCCGAAGTGGTACGCGAGCGCAGCAACGACGCGGTACGAGTGGTCTACGGAGCGCACCGGTTCGACGACATCTACCGGCGGCTATCCCGGCATCCGCGCTGGATCGAACCGGCGCGGCAGCTGCTGGGCGGTGACATCTACATCCATCAGACCCGCCTCAACCCCAAGGCCGCCTTCGACGGGCAGGGCTGGTGGTGGCACCAGGACTACGCCACCTGGCGCTTCGAGGACGGCATGCAATCGCCGAAGGCGTTGATGATCGGCCTGTTCCTGAACGACATGACGGCGGCCAACGGGCCGCTCATGGTAATTCCGGGCTCGCAGCGCCACGGCCACATCGACGACACCTCGCGCGACCTCGATCGCAGCGGCTACTCGGTGATGGAACTGCCGAAGGCCTTGATCGCAGAACTCACCGAAGAGGGCGGCGTCGACGCCGTCACCGGACCGGCGGGAACGGCGCTCTTCATGCACTGCAATCTGGTACACGGCTCGGTAGGCAACATCACGCCTTACGAGCGCACCATCGCCTATCTCAACGTGGCCGCCTGCGACAACCCGACGACTTCGGGCAAGCGCGCCGAATGGTTCGCGAATCGCGACTTCTCGCCACTCACGACCCTTGCCGACGATTGCCTTCTCGAGGAAATCGCGGCAGCGACCTCCTAGATCTTCAGGTTCTTCAGCAGGTCCAGGCCCTGCGCGACCAGGTCGTCCTGCATGCTGCCGTTGGGCGTGAGGCGGTCGACCACACCCGGCAGCACCTGGGCGCGTCCGCCCATGGCTTCGTTCTGCTGCATGCCGAGCTTCGACAGCATGTCTTGCAGCTGACCGCCGCCGCCGCCGAACACCTTCATGAGGTCCTCGGCGGAGATCGGCAGGTTCTGGCCGGTGCCGACCCAGGAAGCGGCCTGCTGTCCGAGCCCGGCACGGGTGAATTGTTCGATCAGGCCCTGCAGCCCGCCCGGGTGGTTCTGCAGCAGCTGCATGACGAGCTGGATCATCTGGTTCTGTCCCGCGCCGCCGCCCATCTGCCCGCCGAGTGCACCTGCGATCTGGTCCAAGAGTCCCATTGCATTCTCCTCATATCGAGTTGCGGGCCAAAAGCTGAAACCTCTTTCAACACGAAGGACACGAGGGGCACGAAGGAAAGGCAAGGACGGCCACCCTGGTTTCTTCGTGCTCCCTCGTGCTCCTCGTGTCCTTCGTGTTTCAGGAAGTACCGGTGCTCTTCACCGAGGCGCCTGCAACACCCGCAACGCCGCGCAGGCCGCACCGAAGCCGTTGTCGATGTTCGTTACCAGCAAACCCGATGAGCAGCTCGACAGCATCGTGTTGAGCGCCGCCGTTCCACCCGTCGCCACGCCGTAGCCGTTGGACGTGGGGCAGCCGATCACGACGCCCGGCACCAGACCGCCCACTACCGTGGGCAGTGCGCCGTCCATGCCCGCCACCACGATCACCACGGGCATGTGGCGGATCTCCTCGATGCGCTCGAGCAGGCGCCAGACGCCGGCCAGCCCTACGTCCGTGACCTCCAGCGCGGGCTCGCCGTACCAGTTGAGGGTGCGAGAGATCTCGCGCACCACGTTGATGTCGGAGGTGCCGGCTGCAACCACGGCGATGCGCGTCTGCGTCACCAGCGGCAGCGGATCGCCGAAATACCCGGTACGGGACAGATCGTCGTAGTCGATGCGGGAACGATGGTGCTCCGGCAGCGCGTCCCTCTGCTCGCGCGTGAGGCGCGTGAACAGGAAGCGCGCGTTGTGCTGCGTCGCCTCATCGAGAATGGCGGTGAGATGGGCTACCGTCTTGCCGCTCGCGAGGATCGCCTCGTCGAGACCGATGCGGGCGCGGCGCTCGAAGTCGAGCTTGATGTCGCGGTGGATGTTCACGGGGTGGCCGGCGATTTCAGTTCACGGATGAGAAAGGCGCTGCCGGTACGGTAGGGCGCGAACGCGACAGCGAGATCGAAACCGCGGTCGCGAAAGATCTTCGCAACCGCGTCGGATAGTTCGATGCGACGGGACTCATCGAGGTCCGCCAGCGTCGCCCGATCGAGTTCGATCACCGCACCACCCGCACGCACACGGCAACGCACGGTGCGCGGTTGCAGGGCGGTCGTCATCCGCTGCTCGACGGCATGCACCGCAGCGAGCATGGCCGGGTCGATGGCGATCCCGGTCTCGATCCGGCTCGACAGGCACGGCGCGGAAGGCAGCTCGGCGACGTCGTCGAGCCCGAGATGGCGTGCAATCTCGCGCACGCCGGCCTTGTCGATACCGGCCTCGACGAAGGGGTGGCGAACGTCGTGGTCGCGCGCCGCTTCGAGCCCGGGACGGTACTCGCCCAGATCGTCGAGATTGGTGCCGGACACGATCTGCGCGACGGTGGCCGGCCGGATTGCACCGTAGAGACTGGTCTTGCAATAGAAGCAACGATTCACCGGATTGGCACGGTATTCCTCGCGCGCGAACTCACCGGCGTCGATCACCGCGAAGGACCACCCTTCGGTTTGCGCCAGGCGTTGCGTACGCGACGTCGCTTCGGGCGGTACCGCAGGCGAGGTGGCGTGGAACATCTCGACGCGCTCGCCCAGGCGGCGATGCGCGAAGGTGGCGAGAGTCAGGCTGTCGACGCCGCCGCTCACGGCCACGGCGATGTCGCCCATCTGGGCGAGGACGGCTTCGAGCCGATCGAGTTGTGATTGAGTAGCGCCCATCCTAGTCTTGGTCTTTCAAGCTCTCGGCTTCAGCGGTACGACGCAGCGCAGAGCGCGTATCGAAACCGGGCACCTGGGCGGTATCGTCGCTCTCTGCCTTGGCGGTGGTCGACTGCGGCCGCTGCGCGATCTTGACGCGCACGGACCGGTTCTCGACCTGCACCACCTTGAGATCGCGGGGCAGCGTCTGGCGCTTCACCACCTGGTGACGCAGTCCGATGGTTGCCGTTTCCAGGAAGCACAGCTGCGCCACAGCTTCGAGCGCCTGCGGGTCGGCCAGCACCTGGATGTGCGCCGCAATGCGGCCTTTCTTCGCGAACACGGGGCTCTGAAACACGTCGAGCACCGACGGATGGGATCGCAGGCGATCGAGCGCGATCGCGAGATCCTCCGGCGTCTGGTCGTCCACTTCGAACTGGATCAGTGCCACATCGGAACCGGGCTCGTCCGAATCGACGTTCGCCGTCTCGAAAGCCAGCACGCGCAGCACGTTGCTCAAGCCGATGAAGACCTTCGTGCCGAAACCGTAGCCGCTGTGCTCGAGGCGGCGCGCGGTGCGATCGCGCTCCTGGCTGCACTTCAGATGGCGCACGATCGCCGCACCGGTCGGTGTCACGCGTTCGCCCGGAAAGCCGTCGTCCGCACACGCAAAACCTTCCAGCAGCAGCGCCGTAGCGGGCGTCGGTACGGGCAGCCGTCCGTGCGCGGTCTGCGCGAAGCCCGACCCGAGCGGCAACGTGCCGATGGACCACGACTCGGCACCGAGCGCCGTGATCAGCCAGGCGGCACCCACGATGTCCGCGATGGAATCCCACTCGCCGATCTCGTGAAACGAGACGTCTTCGGGTGCCACGCCGTGGATCTTTCCCTCTGCCGCAGCGAGCAGGGTGAAGATGCCCACCGCGTGATGCTTCACCTCCGGACTGAGATCCGATTCGAGCAGATGCTCGCGGATGTCCGCGAAATCCCGATGCTGGTGGTGCCCGGGAGCAGCGCGATGCTGCCGCTCGTCCACGATGAACCGGCTGCCGGTCAGCGCGTGATCGCGATGGGCTTCGAACCGGCACTCGATGTCCTGTGGCAGTCCGGCCTGCGCGATGGCCTTCAACATGCCTTCGCGCAGGTGCGGAAATGCGTCGGTGACGGCCGCGATGAACATGTCACCCGCGACGCCACCGACCGCATCGAGATGGACGTGCACTGCCGCTACTCCGGGAGACTGTGCGCGCTAGGCAGTCGCGTGCTCGCGGTGCTTGCCGAGCATCGGGTAGAGCGTGCCCTTGGCATCGAACTTGAACGCTTCCAGCTCACCCACGATCTCGAACATGGACGGGTTCGCTTTCACAAACGGCAGCAACGGCTCGGAGACGTGGATGTCCATGATCTCGAGCGTGTTGGCGACGCGCACGATCTTGGTGTCCTGCGGCTTCACCCGCACCACGGTCTTCACCGCGAGCTGGATCGCTTCCTGGTCGGTGTTCATGATGATCGGGATGCCGGCGCCGTCCAGATAGGTGGACGTGATCACGTTCGCGTAGGTCTTCGCGATGTCGATGTCGCGGTAGAGGCGCATGGTGATGACGTCGGCGAGGCCGAGCCCGGTGGCGTTGCCGTGGGTCTCGGGCGTCAGGCCCAGGATGGCGATCTTCTTCACCAGCGGCTTCATGTCCCATTCGGTGAAGCGGCAGTTGCGGCCGGTGATGTTGGGGTCCATGCCGGAGCCGGAAATGTTCTTGCCGATCTTCTCGACCACCAGGACGTCGATCTCGTCGAACTGCAGGCGCGCCATCAGCGACTTCGCCTTGGCCTGCAGCACCGGCTCGCGATCGAACACCTGTTCGCCGGGGACGGCTTCGATGATCGCCGTCTCGTCCGCCGCGTTCTCGACCATGGCCACGCCGATCAGGAAGTTCTTCTTCGCCATGATGAGGCGCGCCGCAATGGGCAGCAGCTCACCGAAAGCGTCCATGCCATCCGTGTGCAGCGTCGTGGCACCGATGATCTTGCCCATGCCGATGGTCATCATCTTGACGATGCCCGACTCGATCGGCGCGCGGAAATTCGTATGCGGCTTGACGCGGCAGATGAGCACCACGCCGTCGGCGGCGGCCGCGAGCTTGTCCATGTACACCGGCATGCCGCTGTCGAGCTTGCCGAGTTCCACCACGTCCATCTGCGAGTGCACCGGGCAACCCATGGTCGCTTCGGTGATGCCGTAGCCTTCGAGCACTTCGCGCTGGCCTTCGGCGGTCGCGCCGCCGTGGCTGCCCATGGCGGGGAAGATGAAGGGCTTCGCACCCAGCGCCTTCAGTTCCGCGATGACCTGCTTGGTGCACTCGGCGATGTTGTTGATGCCGCGGCTGCCGCAGCCGACCGCGATGGTCATGCCGGGCTTCACCTTGGCGCGCACTTCGGGACGCTTGAACTGCTCGACCACGGTCGCGGTCACGCTGGCGAGGCGCGGGCGGTCGAACTTCTGGCGCACGTGCACCATGCGCGGCAACGGCACGTCGAGGCCGCCCGCGATGTTGGTTTCGATCCTGTCTCCGATCATTTCACCCCTCCACCTGTCGTAGAGCCCGCGCGGGCCCGTTCGTTATGTTCCGGAACCGTAATTTTGCCACCCTTTAGAGGGGTGCCGCCACCGAGTCATAGAGGGCCGAATACCCCTTGGCCGAGGCGTCCCAGCTGTAGTCGCGGTCCATCCCCCGGCGCTGCAGCTGCCGCCAGAGGCGCCGATCGTGATACGCGGCGACCGCCCGCTCCACGGCCGCATACAGCGCCTCGGGGCTCGCCTCTTCGAACAGGAAACCGGTCGCGGTCCCGGCGGCCCGGGTCTGCGGCGTACAGTCGACCACCGTGTCCACCAGGCCGCCAGTGGCCCTGGCGACGACAGGGGTACCGTAGCGCTGGCTGTACATCTGGTTGAGGCCACAGGGTTCGTAGCGCGACGGCATCAGGAATGCGTCGGCCCCTGCCTCGATCAGATGCGACAGCGCTTCGTCGAAGCCGACCTGCACTGCGATCGCGCCGGCGTGCTGGCGCGCCAGCTCGCGGAAGCCGTTCTCGAGGATGGTGTCACCCGAACCCAGCACCGCGAGCTGCACCGGCAGCTTCAGCATGCGCTCGGTCGCGGCGACCACCAGGTCGAGCCCCTTCTGGTAGGTGAACCGGCTGATCACGCCGAGCACCGGAGTCGAGGCCGACGGCTCCAGCCCCATGCGTTCCTGCAGCGCGCGCTTGTCGTCGGTCTTGCGCGCCAGCGTGGCCGACTTGTAGCGCCGCGGGATCGATTCGTCGGTTGCCGGATTCCAGGCATCGATGTCGATGCCGTTCACGATGCCGGTCAGGTCCTTCGCCCGCCACGCGAGCAGCCCCTGCAACCCGAAACCGAGCGGCTCGCTCTGGATCTCGCGGGCGTAGGTGGGACTCACCGTGCTGAGCCGGTCCGCGTAGTGCAGCCCGGCCTTGAGAAACGAGAGGTTGCCGTAGAACTCCACGCCGTCCACCTTGAATGAGTCCCAGGGCAGGCCCACCCTCGGCACCGACGTCGGCGGAAAGATGCCCTGGTAGGCGAGGTTGTGGATGGTCATGAGCGTGCGCGCACGCGCACCCGGCATGAAAGCGAGATACGCCGGCGCGAGACCGGTCTGCCAGTCGTTGCAATGGAGCACGTCGGGACGCCACGAAATCGGGCTCGCTTCGTGTGCCAGCGCCGCAGCGACCCGTGACAGCAGGCCGAACCGGATGTCGTTGTCGGGCCAGTCGTCACCGCCGACCTGTTGGTACGGACCGCCGCCGCGCGCGTACAGCTCCGGACAATCGAGCACGAGCAACGGCACCTTGGAAGGGAACGCCGCAGCGAGCAGGCGCACCGGCGGAAACGGCGCGATGTGCAGTTCGGCCAACACCTGCGAACTGCCGTCGATCCAGCCCAGCACCGGACCATAGCCGGGCAGCAGCACCTGCACGTCGACGCCCTGCTTGCGCAACGCATCCGGCAGGGCCCCACTCACGTCGGCGAGTCCGCCGGTCTTGATGAGCGGCACCGCCTCCGAGGTCGCGAAAAGCACCTTCATGTCGGTGCGCTACTCGCTACCGCGATGGGCCAGCGGCCGGCGTAGCCGGGTCGCACAGGCCCTCTCGCAAGAAACCGTGAGGCGAGTAGCGCCGGACCGCCCCAAGCCACTGACGCGCCATCCTGGGGGGCAGCGACCGAAGGGAGGGTGGGGGTCGTCTCATTCCGGCAGCAGGATGACGGCGCCGAGCGGCGGCATGGTAGCGACCACGGAGAACGGGAGCCCCATCCACGGCATGCGTTCGGCATCGAGGCCGGCGCCGTTGCCGACGTCGGCGCCGCGATAGTGGCGCGAATCGCTATTGAAGGCTTCGCGATAGTGGCCGCCCTGGGGCACGCCGATGCGATAGCCCTCGCGCGGCACCGGCGTGAAATTGAGCAGCACGATGGCGAAACTGCCGTCGCGCGCGCGGCGGATGAAGGCCACCACCGACTGATCGGCATCGTGGCAGTCGATCCATTGGAACCCGGACGACTCGAAGTCGAGTTCATGCAGCGCCGGCGTGTCGCGATACAGGCGATTGAGGTCGCGACTGCATGCGTGCACGCCGCGGTGCCAGTCGTGATCGAGCAGCCACCAGTCGAGTTCGCCCCCGACGCGCCATTCGCGCCCCTGGCCGAACTCGCAGCCCATGAACAGCAGCTTCTTGCCAGGGGAGGTGGCCTGGTAGGCGAGCAGCAGGCGCAGGTTGGCGAACTTCTGCCAGACATCGCCTGGCATCTTGTCGAGCAGCGAGCGCTTGCCGTGCACCACTTCGTCGTGCGACAGCGGCAGCAGGAAATTCTCGGAGTAGGCGTAGAGCTGGCCGAAGGTGAGCTTGTCGTGGTGGAAGCGGCGATGGATGGGATCGTGCTCGATGTAAGCCAGCGTGTCGTTCATCCAGCCCATGTTCCATTTCATCGAGAAACCGAGCCCGCCCACGTACGTCGGGCGCGACACCATCGGCCACGCGGTCGATTCCTCCGCGAAGGTGAGTGCGCCCGGGTACTCGCGATGCACCAGCGCGTTCAACTCGCGCAGGAAGTCGATGGCTTCGATGTTCTCGCGACCGCCGAAGCGGTTCGGCAACCACTCGCCGGCCTTGCGCGAGTAGTCGAGGTAGAGCATCGAGGCCACGGCGTCCACCCGCAGCCCGTCGATGTGGAACTCGGCCAGCCAGTAGGCCGCCGACGACAGCAGGAAGCTCTTCACCTCGTTGCGACCGAAGTTGAAGATGTGCGTGCCCCAGTCCTTGTGCTCGCCGAGGCGCGGATCCTCGTGCTCGTAGAGCGCCGTGCCGTCGTAGCGCGCGAGCGCCCAGGCGTCACGCGGAAAATGCGCCGGCACCCAGTCGAGGATGATGCCGATGCCGGCCCGGTGGCAGGCGTCGACGAACGCACGCAACTCGTCCGGGGCTCCGTGGCGCGTGGTGGGTGCGAAGTAGCCGGTCGCCTGGTAGCCCCAGGATTCGTCGAGCGGATGCTCGGACAGCGGCATCAGCTCGATGTGCGTGTAGCCCATGTCCACGACGTAGGGCACCAGGTGCTCGGCCAGTTCGCCGTAGCTGTAGAAGCGGCCGTCGGGATGCCGTTTCCAGGAACCGGCGTGAACCTCGTACGCGTTGAGGGGTGCATGCAGCCAGTCTCGACCTTCGCGCGCCGCCATCCAGGCGTCATCGCCCCACGCGTAGTCCGAGCTGGCGCACACCCGGGCCGCGGTGCCGGGCCGCAACTCGAAGCACCGCCCGTACGGGTCGGCCTTCACGGCCACGGCTCCGGTGGCGCGGTTGCGGATCTCGAACTTGTACAGGGCATCCACCGCGACACCCGGCACGAACAACTCCCAGACGCCGCTCGCCCCGCGGCTGGTCATGGGATGACAGCGCCCGTCCCAGCGGTTGAAATCGCCGACCACGCTCACCCGCTCCGCATTCGGTGCCCAGCAGGCGAAGCGCACGCCGGGCACACCGCTGCGCACCACGCGATGCGCCCCGAGCATGCGCCAGCCCTGGGTGAGGCGACCCTCGTTGAACAGGTACAGGTCGTGATCGGAGAGCGCCGGCGCGAATGCGTACGGACTCACCACGTCGGCCGTGGCGCCGCCGTCGTACTCGATGCGTACCTGGAGCGGTGACCAGGGCGCCAGGCTGCCGCGCCATTCGAACAGGCCGGCTCCGAGCCGCGCCATCGGCTCGAAACCCGTGGCGGTGCGCACCGCGGCCGCCTTGCCATAGGGATCGAAATGACGGGCGACGTTGCCGCCGTTCTCGGCATGCACGCCCAGGAACCCATGGGGTTCGTGCAGGCGGCCTTCGAGTAGTGCAGCGATGCGGGAATCGGTCACGGGATGGGAGGAAAGCTCGCGCCGATGCGGTCCGGAACTCGGCAAGGGCGCTATTATAGGAACCGAGAGCGGGGCGCCGAGGGATGACGAATCCCGTCGCAGGTGTCGAATCGGTGCGCAGGGTCTACGATACCCGCTCGAGCCCGTCCGCGCGTCTTTTCCGTCGTCCGCCGCAATGTCCACCGAGCCAGCGACCCGCTTCGTCAGCCGCCTCACCAAGAGCACGTACGCGCTGGTGCTCGCCGGCGGCAGAGGCAGCAGGCTGCGCAACCTCACCGACTGGCGCGCGAAGCCCGCCGTTCCTTTCGGCGGCAAGTTCCGCATCATCGATTTCGTGCTTTCGAACTGTGTCAACTCGGGCGTACGCCGCATCGGCGTGGCGACGCAGTACAAGGCGCACAGCCTGATCCGCCACCTGCAGCGCGGCTGGAGTTTTCTCGACGGCCGCTTCGACGAGTTCGTCGACGTGCTGCCCGCCTCTCAACGCCTCGACGAAGGCTGGTATGCCGGCACCGCCGACGCCGTCTACCAGAACCTCGACATCATCCGCGCCGCCGGACCGGACTACGTGCTGATATTGGGCGGCGACCACATCTACAAGATGGACTACGGCCGGCTGCTGGCCGATCACGCCAGCAAGCAGGCCGATCTCACGGTGGCGTGCATCGAAGTGCCGGTGGCGGAAGCGAAGGCCTTCGGCGTCATGGGTGTCGACAACGAGCTGCGCGTGCGCGAGTTCGTGGAGAAGCCCCCGCAGCCCAACGAGTTGCCCGGCAAACCCGGCATGGCGCTCGCCAGCATGGGCATCTACGTGTTCAACGCCAAGTTCCTCTACGAACAGCTGGAGCGCGACACGTTGACGCCCGAGTCGAGCCACGACTTCGGCAAGGACCTGATCCCCTATCTCGTGCCGCGCTATCGCGTGTATGCCCACAGCTTCACCGACAGCTGCGTGGGCAACAAGGAGGACTCGCCGCCCTACTGGCGCGACGTCGGCACGGTGGACGCGTACTGGGAGGCGAACCTCGATCTCTCCACGGTCGATCCCGAGCTCAACATGTACGACGAGGAGTGGCCGATCTGGACCCACCAGGAACAGCTGCCGCCCGCCAAGTTCGTGTTCGACGACGTCGGCCGCCGCGGCTTCGCCGTGGATTCCCTGGTTTCCGGCGGCTGCATCGTCAGCGGGTCGATGGTGGCGCGCTCGGTGCTTTTCTCGCGCGTGCGCGTACACAGTTTCGGCTCGATCGAAGACTCGGTCCTGCTGCCCGAAGTCACCGTCCAGCGCCACGTGACCTTGAAGCGCTGCGTGGTGGACAAACGTTGCGTGCTGCCCGAAGGTCTGATGGCCGGCGTCGATGCGGAGGAGGACCGCAAGCGCTTCCACGTGACCGAGAGCGGGCTCACGCTCATCACCCCCGAAATGCTGGGCCAGGAGGTCTTCCGCCAGCGCTGACCGCGCATCGCCCGACGATTCGCGGGTTCTTCGTCTTCTTCCTCTATGGCCGATACCAAATCTCTCGACCTGGTGCTGCTGTGGCACATGCACCAGCCGGACTTCCGCGATTGCGCCACCGGCGAATATCGCCTGCCGTGGGTATACCTGCACGCGATCAAGGACTACTCGGACATGGCCGCGCATCTCGAGCGCCATCCCAAGGTCCGGGCGGTGGTCAATTTCGTGCCGGTCCTGCTCGATCAACTGGAGGACTACGCCCGCCAGTTCGAGACCGGCGTCATCCGCGATCCGCTGCTGGCAATGCTGGCACGCGACGATCTGAACGACCTCGACGCCGCGGCGCGCGAACTGATCCTCGACCGCTGCTTCCGCGCCAACCATACCAAGATGATCGAGCCTTATCCCGCCTACCGGCGGCTGCTCGATCTGTTCCGTTACACCGAGGAGCGCGGGGCCGCCGCGCTGGACTACCTGTCGGGGCAGTATCTCGCCGACCTGCTCACCTGGTATCACCTCGCGTGGACCGGCGAGACGGTGCGGCGCGAACACGTCACCGTCGTCCAGTTGATGTCCAAGGGCGAGCAGTTCACCGCGGCGGATCGACGGCGCCTGTTCGACCTGATCGGCACGATCCTGCGCGACGTCGTGCCACGCTGGCGCCGTCTCGCCGCATCGGGCCAGGTGGAGATTTCATCCACGCCGCACTACCACCCGATCGGTCCGCTGCTGCTCGACTTCGCGACCGCGCGCGAAACCCAGCCGGCGCTGCCGTTGCCGCAGTCGTCGCACTACGCCGGCGGGCGGCAGCGCCTCACCGATCACCTGACCCTGGCCGTGGCCTCGCACACGCAGCGCTTCGGCGCTCCGCCCACTGGGATCTGGCCCGCGGAAGGGGCCATTTCGGACGGCGTGCTCGACATGTTCGCTGCGCAGGGAGTGCGCTGGTGCGCGAGCGGCGAAGCGTTGCTGGCAACGAGCCTCGCGGTCAAGGGCCCGTTGCCGCCACAGGCCGACTACCTGTACCGCGGCTATCGGTTCCGCGGCAGCGAGCTCACGTGCTTCTTCCGCGACGACCGGCTGTCCGACCTGATCGGCTTCGAGTATTCCAAGTGGCATGGACGCGATGCCGCCGCCCATTTCGTGCAGGAGCTCGCGAACGTGGCCGCTGCCGCCGCGACGCCACCGCTCGTGAGCGTGATCCTCGATGGCGAGAACGCCTGGGAGTACTACCCTTACAACGGCTTCTTCTTTCTGGATGATCTTTACGCAGCCCTCGAGGATCACGTCGCCATCCGCACCCGCACGTATCGCGACGTGCTGGCCGACGATTCCGGCGAACGGTTCGGGTCGCTCGATCACGTGGTAGCCGGAAGCTGGGTGTACGGCAACCTCTCCACGTGGATCGGTTCGCGCGACAAGAACACCGCATGGGACCTGCTGTGCGACGCGAAGCGCAATTTCGACCTGGTCATGGTCTGCGGCAAGCTGTCGGGCGATGCAAAGGCGCTGGCGGAACGGCAGCTCGCGATCTGCGAAGGCTCCGACTGGTACTGGTGGTTTGGCGACTACAACCCGCCGGAATCCGTGATCGCCATGGATCGCGTGTTCCGGCTCAATCTCGCACACCTCTATCGCCTGCTCGATCTCCCCGTCCCCGCCGTGCTCGAGCACCCGATCAGCCAGGGTGGCGGGCACGCGGAGATGGGTGGGGCGATGCGCCGAGCGTCCTGATGCCATGAGTTCGGTCGCACTTCTGCTCGGAGTCCATGCGCATCAACCGGCGGGTAACTTTCCCGAGGTGGTGGATGAGGCTCACCTCAAGTCCTACGGACCGTTTCTGCGCACGGTGCACCGGTATCCGGAGTTCCGCTTCGCGATCCATTTCAGTGGCTGGCTGCTCGCCTTCCTGCTCGAACGCTATCCGCAGGACATGGCGCTGCTCGCCGAGATGGTGGCGCGCCGTCAGGCCGAGTTGTTCGGCGGCGGCGACATGGAACCGGTACTCGCGGCGATTCCGGCGCGCGATCGCGTCGGACAGTTGAATGCCCTCGCGGATCGCCTCGAACGCGCGTTCGGCCAGCGGCCTCACGGGGCCTGGCTCACCGAGCGCGTTTGGGAAGCGACCGTGGTGCCGTCGCTGGAGGATGCCGGTGTCGAGTTCGTCACCGTGGACGACTATCACTTCCTGTGCGCGGGACGCGAGCTTGACGAGCTGCGCGGCTATTTCACCACCGAGGAGGAGGGCCGCTGCCTCGACCTGTTCCCGATCTCGGAGCAGCTGCGCTACCGCATTCCGTTCGCCCCGGCCGACGAGACCGTGCGCTACATCGAATCGTTCGCGAGCACGGACGAAACGCCCGCCGCGGCGATCTACTTCGACGACATCGAGAAGTTCGGCATCTGGCCGGAGACCTACGAATGGGTCTACGAGAAAGGCTGGCTCGAGCACTTCATCGAAGGCGTGCTGGCCTCGCCGGTCATCCGCACCCGGCACTTCCGCGAGTTCCGGCGCGAAGCGCGCACGCGCGGCATCGTCTACCTGCCGACCACGTCCTACATGGAAATGGGTGAGTGGTCGCTGCCCGCGGCGCGCGCCGACGAGTTCGCTGCGCTCATCCATCAGGAGAAGTCGCACGGTCGCTACGAGCGCTTCAAGCCCTTCCTGCGTGGCGGCATCTGGCGCAACTTCTTCAGCCGGTTCAGCGAAGCCAACTGGATGCACAAGCGCATGCTCGGTCTGTCGGCACGGGTCGAGGCGCTGCCGCCCGCCGCGCGCACGGGTGCGATGATCGATCTCCTCTACCGAGGCCAGGCGAACGATGCGTACTGGCACGGGCTGTTCGGCGGGCTCTACCTCCCGCACCTGCGCCGCGCCGTGTGGAACGCACTCATCGCCCTGGAAGCGTTGCTCGATGCACGACACCCGATCGCGAATCCCGATCCGGTCGACGTGGATCTCGACGGGCACGAGGAACTGTTCCTGCGTACCCCTGCACTGCTGGCCGTGGTTCGCGACGACAACGAGGCCGCCACGATCGAACTGTCGAGCTACCCGCTGCGTCACAACTTCGGCGACACGTTGATGCGCCGCCGGGAGCACTATCACGCCAAGCTCACGCTAGGGGCCGCGGCGAACGCGCACGCCGAGGGCATCGCTTCCGCGCACGATCGCGTGGCGTTTCGACATCAGGTGACGCTCGCCGATGCCGTGCCGGACGACCGGCCGCGCGCGTTGTTCGTAGACCGCTTCGTGCCGGGCGACGGGACGGCACCGCAGGCGCCGCACTATCGCAAGGTGGCGGGCGAGGCTGCGGAGTTTGCCGGGACCGTCGGCGGCGGCAGCATGCGCAAGCACTACTCCGTCCAGGACGATCGGCTCGTCGTACGCTATCGCTTCGACGTGCCGCAGGCGGGCGGGTTTCGCACTGAGATCAACCTCGCGATGCCGAGTTGCGACGGCTTTCTCGGACGCTACCGGATTGCCGGGGACGTGCCCGGCGGCTTCGGCGAACCTCTCGCCATGGCAGCGCTCGACGCGATCGTGCTCGAGGACGGCGTGCTGGGCGGCAGCCTCCGCGTGCAGTGCCAGCCGCCCGGCGCGCTCGACGCGCGTCCGCTGCACACGGTGTCGCAGTCCGAAGCGGGGTTCGAGAAGATCATGCAGGCCGCTACGCTGACTCTGGCCTGGCAGTTACCCGCAGGATCGAGCGAGGTCATCGTCACCCTGTCGGCCAGCGTCTGACGCGGTCACGAATTGTCACAGACCACCCGTTATCGGACGGTTGACATCGGTGCGTCGGAGCGCGCATCGTGTAGGCGAGATGCAGGACAGAGATGTAACGGCCGTCCCCCGCACGATGCTTGAACCAGGCTTCCGGGCCCGCTTTTTTCCGCATCGTGGCGCTCTTGGACAGGCCACTCTTGGACAGCCCGCTTTTAGGCTGCCATCCGTCTCGAGACACCGGATCGCCGCGATCACGGTGAACGTCCCGCCGTCCGATCACTCTCACGCAGGAGACCCATCACCCGCCCGACAGGCGGGCCGCAGGTGTGCGGCCGTGCGCCGCACAGCAAGTCGCACCATCGATGTCGTACGCGAAGGAGACAAGAGCATGCAGACACCGCTGCAAATCACGTTTCGAGACATGCCCCATTCCGCAGCCATGGAAGTGCACATACGCGAAAAGGCGCTCAAGCTGGAGTCCCATTTCTCCCACATCATGGGCTGCCACGTGACGATCGAACAGCCGCACAAGCACAAACACCAGGGAAAACATTTCTGCGTGCACGTGGATGTGCGCGTACCCGGTGCCGAGCTGGTGGCGAACCACCACGAGAACGAGGACGCCTACGTCGCCCTGCGCGACGCCTTCGACGCGGCGCGGCGCCAGGTCGAAGACTATGCCCGCAAACTGCGCGGCGAGGTGAAGACGCACAATGGTGCTCGCTCACCTTCCGTCACGCCGGCCGAGGAACTGTCCGGCGACTGACTCCGTCCGCCGAGGACGCGATGAACGGGCGGCCCACGAGGCCGCCCGTTTCATTTCACCGCTCACCACGCTTGATATAGTCGCGGTCTCGAGGAGGAGAACCCATGACCCGACGGAAACTTGCGGAGAACCTGCGCAGCCAGCGCTGGTTCGCCACCCGCGACCTGCGCGGCTTCGGCCATCGCTCGCGCGCCCTGCAGCTCGGCCTCACGCACGAGGACACCAAGGGCAAACCGGTGGTCGCGATCATCAACACGTGGAGCGACGTGAACCATTGCCATTCGCACCTGCGCGAACGGGCCGAGGACGTGAAGCGCGGCATCTGGCAGGCCGGCGGCGTGCCGATCGAGATGCCCGCCATCTCGCTCGCGGAAGTGTTCCAGAAGCCGACCACGATGATGTATCGCAACTTCCTCGCCATGGAGACCGAGGAGCTGCTGCGCTCCTATCCCGTCGACGGCTGCGTCCTGATGGGCGGCTGCGACAAGACCACGCCGGGCTTGCTGATGGGAGCCATCAGCATGAACCTGCCCGCGATGTTCGTCCCCGCCGGCGCGATGTTGCGCGGCAACTGGCAGGGCCGCACTCTCGGTTCCGGGTCCGACGTCTGGAAGTACTGGGACGAGTTGCGCGTAGGCAACATCACCGAGCGCGACTGGAGCGAGATCGAGGAGGGCATCTCGCGCTCGCCCGGCACCTGCATGACCATGGGCACGGCGTCGACCATGACGAGCCTCGCCGAAGTGCTCGGCTTCAGCCTGCCGAACGCCTCGTCGATTCCCGCGCCCGATTCGAACCACCGCCGCATGGCGGCCTACACCGGCCAGCGCATCGTCGAGATGGTGTGGGAAGATCTCAAGCCGCGCGACCTGCTGACCGCGCAGTCCTTCGACAACGCCATCCAGGTGCTGATGGCACTGGGCGGTTCCACCAACGGCCTGATCCACGTGATCGCCATGGCCGGACGCGCGGGTTTGCGCATTCCGCTCGAACGCTTCGAGGAACTGGGACGCAGGACGCCCTATCTCGTCAACATGCGCCCGGCGGGCAAGTACCTCATGGAGGACTTCTACTATGCCGGCGGCCTGGTGGGGCTGCTGGAAGGCATGCGCGGGCTGCTGCACATGGACGCGATGACATGCACCGGCAAGACCCTCGGCGAGAATGTCGCGGGTTCGAAGATTCACCAGCCCGACGTCATCCGCACCCCGGCGAATCCGATCCAACCCGAAGGCGGGCTGGTGGTGCTGCGCGGCAACCTCGCGCCGGACGGTGCCGTGATCAAGGCCAACGCCGCCGAACCGCGGCTGTTGCAGCACGCCGGTCGCGCCATCGTGTTCGACGACTACAACGACATGGCAGCGCGCATCGACGATCCGAACCTCGATGTGGACGCCGATTCGGTGTTGATCCTGCGCAACGCCGGCCCGCTCGGCGGCCCCGGCATGCCGGAGTGGGGCATGCTGCCGATCCCGAAGAAGCTGCTGAAGCAGGGTGTGCGCGATCTGGTGCGCATCTCCGATGCACGCATGAGCGGCACGAGCTATGGCACCTGCGTGCTGCACGTGGCGCCCGAATCCTTCGTCGGCGGTCCGCTGGCGCTGGTGCGTTCCGGCGACATCGTCAAGCTCGATGTACCGGCGCGCCGTCTCGACCTCGACGTGAGCGACGCCGAGCTCGCGCGCCGCAAGGCCGCATGGGTCGCGCCGGCACCGCGCTTCGCGCGCGGCTACGGGGCGTTGTTCTCGCAGAGCGTCACGCAGGCGAACGAAGGGTGCGACTTCCGATTCCTCGAGGGCACAGCGCCGATCGCCGAACCGGAGATCCACTGAGAACCCCATCCCAGTGGGCCTGCAGCCCTCCTTCATGGGCAAGCCCACCGAGGGCGGCGCTGCGCGGGCCGTGATGTCCGCGGCCGTGACTGGGCAGTGCCCTGTGCCGCCGGGGTACAAGGGCCCTCGGGGCCTCTTGGGCGGTGCGTGAGCCGACCGTGACGCGGCTCCTCAAGTTCGCACACATCGTCGCCACGATCGGACTGGTCGGCTCCCTGGGCCTCTTCGCAGCGCTTGCGATGTGGCTGCAGCGGGTCCCGGCCGTGGACGCACCCTCGGTGCTTCAGGCGATGTCGTGGTGCTTCACTCGGGTCACACTGCCCTCGGTTGCGTTGCTGTGGATCACCGGGCTGCTGGCGCTGGCCGTGCGGCCGGCGCTGCTCGACAGCGGCTGGGTCTGGGCGAAGATGATCCTCGGCATGGCGCTCGCCGGGCTCGTTTTCATCGGCATCTGGGGCGCCCTGGAACGATTTCCGGAGGGATCCCTGGTCACCTGGCTAGGTGTCGGTGGCGCCGTCGGCCTGGCCGGCGCTGCGTTCGGCGTATGGCGGCCCCGTCTGTGGGGACGCAACAACTCTGGGTCCTGAAGCTGGTCAGGCCTTGGGTTCCCGGTGGATGTCATCCACCCAATGCACCGTCTCCGGCCGCTCCACGACCGGAATGTCGAGGTTGACCACCACCGGTTCCTGCCCGCTGCGGCACAGGACGCAGGACAGCGGCTCGGTGTCGGAAGCATTGATCTCCTGGTGCGGCACGAACGGCGGCACGTAGATGAAATCGCCGGGGCCGGCCTCGGCCGTGAACTCGAGCGCGTCGCCCCAGCGCATGCGAGCCTTGCCGCTCACGACGTAGATCACGCTTTCCACGGGGCCGTGGTGGTGGGCGCCGGTCTTCGCCTTGGCGTGGATGACGACCGTGCCCGCCCACAATTTCTCGGCGCCGCAACGGGCGTGGGTGATCGCGGCTGCGCGATTCATGCCCTGTGTCTGCGCGGTATTCGTGTCGAGTTCGGTGCTCTTCACCACCCGCACGCCATGGAACTTCCAGTCGGCATCGCTCACGTCTTCCTCACTCCCGAACCGTCAACTGAACAGGAACAACACCAGCAGCAGAATGGTCGGCACCCACATGTTGATCAGGGACAGATAGAGCAGGCGGCGCGGTCCGGTCTCGCCGAACACCAGTTTCGAGACTGCCGTCGCACCCGAGATCACCATCACCAGGCCGCCGACCGCATAGAACCCGGCAAACGCGTGCAGCCCGAGATCGCGCTCGTTCTCCGGCACCCATGCGAGCTGCCACACGGTGAATGCGACGAGGAGCAGGTTGAGCGCCACCGGCACCGCGTAGAGCACAAGGAATCGCCACTTCATCGTGGTACACCACCTTCCGTCATCAATGCCCGCTCCAGGACTCTCGCGACGTGGACCGCGGTTCTCCCCGCACCGTCCGCGATCTGATGCCGGCAGCTCGTGCCGTCGGCCACGATCACCGCATCGGCCGACGCATTGCGCACCGCCGGGAGCAGCGCGGTTTCACCCATCTTCATCGACAGGTCGAAATGCTCCGCCTCGTAGCCGAAGGCCCCGGCCATGCCGCAGCAGCTCGACGTCACCGTCTCGACCACGAGGTCCGGCACCAGGCGCAGCGCCTGTTCGACCGCGCCGACGGCGTCGAACGCCTTCTGATGACAATGCCCATGCAACAGTGCACGGCCGTTCGCGAGCGGTTGCAGCGGCGGGGCAAAGCGTCCGGCAGCGTGTTCCCTCACGATGAATTCCTCGAGCGAGACTGCCGCCAGTACGAGCCGCGCGGTCTCGCCCGCAGGCAGCATGGCCACATACTCGTCTTCGAAGGTGGACAGGCATGAAGGCTCGAGTCCGACGATGGCGAGACCGCGATCCAGCGCCGGAGTCAGGGCCTCCAGCACACGGCGAGCCTCGATGCGTGCTGCGTCGACCATGCCCGCCGCCAGGAACGTGCGGCCGCAGCACAACGGGCGGCCACCGTCTGCCGGCTTGGCCACTTCCACCGCATAGCCTGCCGCATTCAAGACCCGCAATGCGGCGCGCAGATTGTCCGGCTCGAACCAGCGGTTGAAGGTGTCGGCGAACAGGACGACCGTCTTCGCGGAGCCCTTGGTCGCTCCGCCCTCGCGATCGCGAAAGGCGTCACGGCGCCAGCGCGGCAGCGAGCGGCGCGCCGACAAGCCGAGCCATCTCTCCGTGAGGCGCGCCACCCCCGGGACACCGCTGCCAAGGTTGGCGAGCGGTGCGACCTTCGCCACCCAGGGTGCGTAGCGCGGCAGATACGCCACGAGCTTGTCGCGCAACGATCGCGGCTGGGTACGGTGCCGTTGATGCCGCATCTCGATCTTGAGGCGCGCCATGTCCACGCCGGTGGGACATTCGCGCTTGCAGCCCTTGCAGCCGACGCAAAGGTCCATCGCTTCGTCCACGGCGGCAGCATCGGCAATACCGCCGAGCTGGCCCGACAACGCGAGCCGCAGCGTATTGGCACGGCCGCGCGTCGAATGGATCTCGTCACGGGTGACGCGGTACGACGGGCACATGGTGCCGGCGTCGAACTTGCGACAATGCCCGTTGTTGTTGCACATCTCGACCGCCGAGGCGAGCCCGCCCCAGGCCGACCAGTCCAACGCCGTGTCGATCTTCGCGGTTGCGTACCCCGGCTTGAAGCGAAACAGGGTCCGATCGTCCATGCGGGTGGCACGCACGATCTTGCCGGGGTTGAACAGGTTGTGCGGATCGAGCAGATCCTTGATCTCGCCGAGGGCGAGGGTGAGGCGTTCGCCCAGGATCGGTTCGATCCACTCCGAGCGGACCAGGCCGTCGCCGTGTTCGCCGGAGAATGCGCCCTTGAACTGCCGGACCAAAGCGCAGGCCTCTTCTGCCATGGCGCGCATCTTCTCGGCACCGTCGCGCCGCATGTCGAGCACCGGCCGGACGTGCAAGGTTCCGACGGAGGCGTGCGCGTACCAGGTGCCGCGCGTGCCGTGGCGGGCGAACACTTCGTCGAGCCGCTGCGTGTATTCCGCGAGATGCTCCAGCGGCACCGCGCAGTCTTCGATGAAGGAGACCGGCTTGCCGTCACCTTTCATCGACATCATGATGTTGAGGCCGGCCTTGCGGACCTCCCAGATGTCGCGCTGCGCACGTGCGTCCGTCACTTCGACCACGCTGCCGGGCAAGCCCAGGTCGGCCAGCAACGCCACCAGACGTCGTAGCTTCGCGAGCTGGGCGGCACGATCCTCGCCCGCGAACTCGACCAGCAGGATCGCATCCGGTGCGCCGAGGAAATAGCGCTCCACCACGGGCCGGAAGGCCGCCTGGTCGCGAGCCAGCCCGATCATGGTGCGATCCACCAGCTCGACCGCATCGGGATCGAGCTTCACGATCTCCTGCGTCAGCTCCATCGCGCGATGGAACGTCGGGAAGTGGGCCACGCCCAGCACCTTGTGCGCAGGCAGCGGGGCGAGCTTCAGTTCGAGCCGCCGCGACCAGGCTAGGGTGCCTTCGGAACCCACCAGCAGATGCGCGAGATTGTGCGGCACATGGGGCTGCACCATGTCGAGGTTGTAGCCCTGCACGCGCCGCAGCACCTTGGGCCAGCGTGCCTCGATCTCGGCTGCCTCGCGGCGCGCGATCGCGTGGATGCGCTCCACCAGATCGCGATAGTGCGCGGGGCCGCCGTCCACTTCGTCGGCAGGCCCGAACACGCATTCGCTGCCGTCGGCCAGCAAGGCGTCGATGGCCAGCACGTTGTGCACCATGTTGCCGTAACGGATCGAACGTGCACCGCAGGAATTGTTGCCAGCCATGCCGCCAAGGGTCGCCTGCGCCGCCGTGGAAACGTCCACCGGAAACCACAGGCCGTCGGCCTTCAACCGCGCGTTGAGGCGATCCAGCACCAGGCCGGGTTCGACCCAGGCGGTACGTGCGTTTGCATCCACTTCGAGCACGCGATCGAGGTGCTTGGAGGTGTCGATCACCAGCGCCGCGCCGACGGTCTGCCCGCATTGCGAAGTCCCGGCGCCGCGCGGCAGGATCGGCACGCCCTGTTCGCGCGCGATGCCCAGTGCCACGGCGACATCCTGCTGCGTTCTGGGCACCACGACACCCACCGGCTCGATCTGGTAGATCGACGCATCGGTGGAATAGCGGCCGCGACTTGCGGCATCGAACAGCACTTCGCCTTCGATCTCGCGCCGCAACCGCCCCGCCAGCGCGCTGTCGCCGGGACGCAGAGGTCGGTGCAGTGTGACCGGGGCGTTCATGCGCGAGATGATACTCGTTGGTCTACTCGAACAGCCCTCGGCGGGCCTGCCATCGACCGGTGGCCGCGAGGTCTGTCGGGGGGCGCGTCATCTCACTCGGCGACGACGATCGCGGCGTTCTCGACCTCGACCGGCAATGCCTCGAGACTGCGCCCCTGGCATGGACCGTCTTCGCAGAAGCCGTCTTCATACCGGAACACCGCGCCGTGGGTGGAGCAGACGATCCATTCGTGGTCGAAGCTCACGAAACGATCGGGCATGTCGTTCAGCGGAATGTAGTTGTGCGGGCAGCGATTGACATATCCCCAGGCGCGGTCACCGCGCCGGACGACGAGTACGCGCACGCCGCTCACCGAATTGCCGAACACGAACTCGCGACCTTCGCCGTCCGGAATCGCTTCGAGCCTGCACAGCACCGTCCCGGCGCCGGGCGCCGCCGGATGATCGTGCCACGCCATCAGGAGGGTTTCCCGCCGCAGCTGCGCGGTTGTGCGTAGACCACTCCGTAGGGCGGCGCGCGATCGGCGAAGAAACGCCCGACGAGGATGCTCTCGCACACCGCGTTCACGCCCGGCGGATTGTCGGTCGCATCGAAGCGCACGCTCGGATACTCGAAGCGCAGCTTGCGCTGCCACTCGGCCAGCGTATCGAAGGTGGCCATCAGAACTTCTCCGGGCGCAGCACGCCGATGTCGGCGAAGAACAGGGTGGTCGCGTAGTGGCTGGAGTAAGTGTCGCGCACGTG
>FRDC01004067.1_pt1 | contig 24070 bp, 29 predicted proteins | sample 1106171 | NCBI WGS metagenome assembly FRDC01 (sample SAMEA3930566, study PRJEB13176) | freshwater metagenome | biome: Drinking water system; feature: drinking water; material: water | place: Singapore | collected 2014-12-20 | reverse complement strand
ACCCCGTCCGAAAACGGAGCAAAAATCCGTAAGTCATTATTCTGCAACGCTTTAGCTCGTATTAAACCAATTGGTTTAGTGGAACAAACGCCCCTTTAAGGGGTACCCGTAAAGCGTTGTGCCACAACGACTTACAAAACACCAATTTTAGAGAGGTCGTATGTCCCTACAGAAGCTGCTGAAAACCGATTTCACTCCCGCGCCGTTTCTGGTCTACAAGCCGCAGAAAAACGGGGCAGGCCAAGCGATGAAGCTTCAGCTGCGGCTGGAACCGAACTGGATCGACACCGACGACGGGGGCTATTTCGAGAAGTCCAGGAAGCATGGACTCTTTCTGGAGATCGCTCCACAGGAAGGATCCAACGGCAAATTTCCCACGTTCGGTTGGAATTCCCCAAAGCTTATCCGCTGCAAACTGAGTTTGGCCGACGTGACCAAGCTGCTAACCAGCTACCGGGAAGTGCGATTCCTGAACTCCGTAGTGCCGGCAGGCTTCCGGTCAGCCCCACAGAACGAGTACATCTGCTCGTCCTATCACCGCTACGGAGACCAGTCCACGGCCATCAACTACACGTTCGATCCGACGCGCGGGCTGCTGAAACTCAGCAAATCGAAGGAATGGGCCAGGTCCATCGCCTTAGATCTGCACGAGGAAACCGCCATTTTTGCCTACTTAGAACTCTCCCTGAACGCGTTTTTACGCGTAGGAATCCGGTAGAATCGCTCCAGAAACGAAAAGAAACCCCTGCACATGCGGGGGTTTCGTCGTTTAGTGGGCTATAAGTGGCTGGATGTGCAGAAATTAAGGGTTGAATGTTAGTGAATTAGCTGGAACCAGCAGGAATCTATGGGTTATGCATTACTATATCGTAGTTTCCACTTTACATGAGGGCACCATGAACCGCTTCAAGGTAGTATCCGCTCTACTAAGAGCTGCAGGCCATTCCAGCGAGGCCGCGTACTATGATCTGCTGGTTTACCACGCTCACACGGGTCTTCCACAGCTGACCCGGGACGATTACGCCCAGCTTATGGGGCTGAGCTCCCCTAGAATTTACCAGCTCCACAAGCGCCTGGAGGCTTACGATCTGGTGAAAAGAGGGGAAGGTAAGGACCGGAGAACCGTCTATGTGAGCGACATTCCGGACCAGTCGTTGCTTCACGAAATCCCCGGCTGGGCCGAATCTGATGCCAAAAGCGCGGCCAAAAATCTCCCGGTAGAACTGGGCAGAATGGTCTCAGAAACCGTGATCGAGCCGAACCAGGAAGGCCTCGAACAGATCAAATTATGCGGGGACGAGGAGTGCGAGGAGTGCGGGCATCACCTGTTCGAAAGGGCTGTTTCGCACTCGATGTCTACAAAAGTGGACATAAAATTTGAAGAGCTGACCCTGAATTTTCCGGTAGCTGAGGCTGAGGATTTGGGGAGGTCAGCTATGAGAATCCTAGGTGCTAGCTATTACATTTCCGCGAGTATTTTTGACGCGGAAAAAATCCTGGGATTCACGCCAGATTTGGACGTGAATTTTGATTCACCTAACGTAAAGCATTATCCTGTAAGGGTTTACGGGTTTGGCACGGATCTTGCTTCGCGCGCGCCCGCGTGCGCGCAGTTAAATTACAGTAATACCAATAAGTACAAAGTATATACTAACGTATATACTTCGTACTTATTGCTTAGTACTAGAAAAACAGAAACTATACGTACATACTTTGTTTATACACTCGCCCAACCGAGCGCTGACTTGGCCAAGGGGTTGGCTACGCCAACGGAGAAAAAGAAAAAGGGAGTTGTTTGGAAAAAGCAGCCCAGGGAGGCGAACTCTATGGCGTTCAAGTGGAGGCGAGCCGAAGACCTTCCCGAAGACACCGAGTACTTCGAAACCGTCAAATCCATCGTCGATACCTGGAACGCGACCTTGGGCTCAGAACCCTTACGGCTAACCGGAGCGAACTACGCCCTGGTCCGGCGCATGCTCAAAGAAGCCGGCGTATCCGCCGACACCGTCCGACGAGCCATCGCCGCCCTGCCGGGTGACAAGTACTGGGCCAACCAGCCCAACCGCTTCGTCCGGATCTTCAACAACCCGTCAGCGGTACAAAACCTGGGCAACGCGGAACATGACCGGTTTGGTATACATTCCGCGCGCGCGAGGGATTTTTTCAGCGATGAGGAGCAGCCGTACGTCCAGGCCGACGCGCCCAGCGAAGAAGAGCTCTGGGCGGATTTCGACAAGCAGTACAAGCTGCGCTAACCCACCCAAAAGTTACTGGGTTCTTTGTTAAACCCGCTTAATCCACCCTCGCTTTTGTTAAACCCGCTTAACCCGCCCGCCTTTTCTGAACTTTGCTTAATCCACGCCAGCCTTTGTTAAACCCGCTTAATCCGCGTCCGGCTAACCCACCCAAAACCCACGCTCGCCCTTTGTTAAACCCGCTTAATCCACGCCCGCTTTCGTTAACCCGGCTTAACCTTTCGGGTAACGCTAATCCGCTCGCCCTTTGTTAACCCCGCTTAATCCTCGCTTTCTTAACTTTGCGTAACCCAGTGGGTTACCTGCGATTTTTGAGTGGGTCCTTTTCCCTACCAGTGGGGTATGGGTGGAGTAACTTCAACCAGGAGTCCGTATGGCGTTGATTTTCGATAAGCACAACAGCGTCACGGCTGGCACGTTGTACACGTCCGACGCTCAGTTTTACAGCTTCTCGCTGTACCCGGACGATTCCTCGTGGGCGACTTCTCCGGCAACCGACACGGTGGTGCTGAAGTGGAGTTCTAGCGGGATTGTGTGGGTACCGGCCGAGCCGGAAGCGGTCAGCGAACACGCCCTCGTGAACCAGCTACTCGACCTGTTCACAAAATAGCCCGCATTTGGCCAGAAAGGCCTCTTCTAGCCACGATACCCCCGTCACTGGTATCTTACCATTACCCGACCATTTTTGGAGCCTTATGAGCGATTTAAAGCCAAACCAGGAAATCGAGCGCAAGTTCTTGCTGGACCGGCTGCCACCCGAGGCCGTAGAGCTCGGCAAGTGGGCGTTAACCGAGACCGGGTACTTACCGGGCGCGTTGGATTTCCGGGTCCAGCACAAACGCCTGCCAAACGGGCAGCAAAGTTACAAACGCTGCCTCAAGCTGGGGGAGATGCCAAATCGGCAGGAATTCGAAGAACGCCTTAGCGCTGAGCAATTCGCTACGTACTGGCCGCTGACCGAGGGGCGGCGGACCTGCAAACTTCGGTACCGGGTACCGTGTGCGGATTTGGTGCTGGAGATCGACGTATTCTTAGGATTGGGTGCGCCGCTGGTGTTGGCGGAGGTGGAGCTGCCCTATCTGGAGTATCCGCTCGACTCCCTGCCCAGCTGGTTTAGGTCCCGGGTGGTGCGGGAAGTGACCGAGGATCCGTCGTACCTCAACCGGAACATTGCCCGATGAGCTTGCTGTCGAACGAGCACCTGGACGCATTGGACGCGGTCTTGGAGAAGGCGGACCCGCTGAACCGGAACCGGCTGTTGGAGATTCGGCAGCAGCTGGCGCTGAGCATGGCGGCGGGGCTGCTGAAATCCCCGGCGTATCCGGAGTCGCCGCCCACGACCGAGGATTTGGAACCTTTGCACCGGTTGGTGCGTAAAGGGTTGTTACACAACGGCTTGTACCCGGAGCTCAATTCGCAGGAGGTGCGCCAAGCGATTGGACTGGCGAGCGAGTTAAGCGCCCGGGCGATGGCGGCGCATTCCTTGGCCGACCAGCTGGGGTTCCTGCAGTACATGCACGACTGCACGCAGTACCAGCTGGAAGACCAACCGGACCGCCAGCGGTACATGGCGGGTATTTTTTACCAGGTCCTGGCGGCGCTGGGGTTACCGAATCCCGTGTTGCCGGACCAGAGCCTTCCTCCGGCATGACGTGGCTGCACCAACACATTCTTCCGCACGAATCCCTGGTCGGTCCGAGCCCGGTCCCGACCAGGTTCCAATCCGTCACCTTGGCCGGGCTTGATGAAGAAAAGATTAACAAGGCGGTACGGTCGTACGGGAAGCATTTTTGGTCGTTAGCGCCGGAAGGGCGCGGGGTCTTGTTCACCGGCCCGCCCGGCCGGTACAAAACCTACGGGGCGGCGGTGCTGGCGCAAGCTATTCACCACCGGTTTCGTATCCCAGTGGGCTGGTGCACGGTCCCCGTGGACTTGACCCACTTAGAACGGAACCGCTTTAGCAGCGACACCGAAGAGCGGCTGGAGAACTGGAAGTCCTGCCCGTGGCTGGTCATGGACGACTTCGCCATTCCTCCGATGGGGACCTGGCAACATTCGGTGGTGCTGGAGATCGGCATGTACCGGCACGCGAACCAGCTCCCGACGTGCTGGACGGGAAACTTGACCACGCTCGGGCGGAGCGCACAAGAGGTGTTAAGCGGGGCGGTAGGGGCACAGTTGGCGCGGCGTATTGGCGAAGCGAGCCGGGGCTACCGCGTGATGTTCTAACGACCGGAGGGGTATATGCTGGTAGAAATCGCGGTGATGGCTCCAGACCTGGTGGAGTTACGGTGGCAACAGTCGTATGACCAGATCTGGTATCCGGGCTACCAAGTCCTGGCGGACGCCGTGGCTACCGTGCCCGGCGTGGAACGGGTGCAGGTCTTCCGCTTTAGCGCCCAGGTGATTACGAAACCGGAAACCCACCTGGAACTCCTCCTCCAAGCGTTAGAACAGCTGCTCAAAGAGCACCCAAAAATCACCGCCTATTGGGGAGACTGTACCACCCAACGGGCGTCGTACTAAGGCTTAGCGCATTGCGCTAGGCCTTTTGTTTTTCGACTTACTTCAGTCACCTGCACCCGGAAAAAGGATGAACCAACCTTTCGTTGAAGCGATTTTCAACAACTTAGCGTTACTGCTTCCGTTGCGGGTCGTGAACAGCTACGAGCGCGGGGTCAGGTTCCGGGGCGGACGCGATATTGCGGAGCTGGAGCCGGGTGTGCACTGGTTCATTCCAGGGTACGAGGCGATTGAGATAGTCAACGTCGCGCCGGAGACGCGTAATTTACCGACGCAGACCGTGACGACTAAAGACAAGGTCGATGTCACCTTCTCGGCGAACGTGTGCTACAAGATCACCGATGCGCGAAAGATGTTCGTGTCGGTGCAGTCGTTTGATGAGGCCATGATTGCGTTTGCGATGTGCCATTTGGCGACGGCGGTGGGGGACAACACCTTTGCGTCGTTGTTACGGAACCGAGAACAACTGGAGAGTGAGCTTGCGGAATCTTTGGCGGCGAAGGTGGCATCGTGGGGCGCGGACATCGAATGGGTGGGCTTCACGGACCTTACCCGCGCGAAAGCGTACCGCTTGTTCGGGGACATGTCGATCTAATGCGCTGGCGGCAGGGTTTGTTGGCGGCATAATAGGCGGCGTACTGATGACGTGGTTCGTGGCGCTGCTCTGGGCGTGGCTGTTAGGACCAACGCTGTACGAGGCGACGGGAGCGGACGACGCCAGTTACGAATACCGGAGTGATGCATGAGAAAAGGCTTTTGGCTCCACCTGGTCATTGACCCGTTTACGGCGCTCGACTTAGTAGACCGCGACGGGAAGCCGGACCACGGCAAGATTCTTCCAGCCATCCTGCTGTTCAGCGCCATCATTGCGCAGTTCCTGGACAGGCAGTATAGCTTGGGCGTATTGATCGCCTTAGGCTCTTTGAGCTACGGCTACGGGATGTGGCGCACGTTCCTGCGGTCCAAGGCCGCAACGGCTACGGAGCACACGGAGAACGTGAACGTGAAGATTAAGCAACTCTACGAGGAAATTCTTTCCAAGCGGGACGTGGAGAACGGAGTGGACCCGGCATGACCAAAGAAGGCCTCATTGCCCAGTTCATTGCCGCGTGCCATTGTTTCGTTGGGGTGAAGGAAGAACGACCTAATGGCGGGCAGATGGTGGATTTGTTCCTGAAAGCTACGGGGCTAGGGACTGGGTACCCGTGGTGCGCCGCGTTCTTGGCGTACGTGGGGAAGCTGACTTTTAGCGTAGATCAACCGAAGACGAAGTGGCCGGTTCCGCTCACTGCGGCCTGTTTGCAGATCGGGAACTGGGCCAAGAAAGAAGGCGTGCTCAAAGAAGACTGCGAGGTAGGCGACTTGTTCTTGTTGCACTACCCGAGTTTGAAACGCTTTGCGCACGTCGGCGTGGTCATAGCAAAAGTGCCGGATAAACCGCACCGGTATGTGGTCATAGATGGCAATACGTCAACTACCGGCAGCCGCGAAGGTTGGGTGGTAGCCAAGCAGGAACGCACGATTAACCCCAGCGCTGGCCACCGATTCGTTCGGTGGGTTGACGCGATGCAACTTACCTAAGGAGAACACTCATGGCTATTACGATCAACACGACGCTCAAGAACACGCTGCTGGACGGCATCGACACCGTGTTCAACGGCGGCACGCTCACCATTCGCACCGGCTCGGCTCCGGGCGCGAACAACGCCGCTTCGGGTACGGTGCTGGCCACGATTACGCTGCCGGCTGACGCGTTTGCAGCGGCGAGCAGCGGCACCAAGGCGCTGAGCGGTACCTGGCAGGACACGTCCGCTGACGCTACGGGCACGGCGGCGCATTTCCGGCTCGTGAATTCCGGCTCCACCCAGGTGCTCGAAGGCACGGTGACGGCGACGGGTGGTGGCGGCGATATGACGCTCGACAACACCAGCATCGCTGCGGGCCAGCAGGTGACCATCACGTCGTTCACGCTCGGCTCGACGAACTAAAGGTCTTTTGTTAAGCCTCATTAACGCCCGTAGACTTATCCGAGGAAGTCCCAGCGGACTAACTTCTCTGCCCGACTGGGAGGTTCTACGGGACTTCAACAGCGGGCCTGTAGGAAGTTCGGTAAACGGTCAAAGCGACGGATTTGATAGTGACGCGACGGCTTCTGTGTATACAACGGAACAAGTATACGCAGGAGCCTACTCGTGCAAAATGACTATCACCGAAGGGCAAGGCGGGTTTGGAGCGTGGGGAGGCGTGATGGGCTTTCCCACGTTGCTTTTCAAAGGTGACCGGTTGTGGTACCAGCACTACTACTGGATGCCGAACACTTACATTCTCAGCACTACGCCGGGATGGCTTAAGTATTTGCGCTTTCTTACCCAGACCGCAGCAGGTGCGCACATCGGATACCTGGACTGTTACATCAACGACGATGACGCGGGGACTCCAGACTCAACGTATCGCTGGATACTCGAAGGGCAAGACGAGTGGGTGATAGCTGGACCAGCTAGAACCTATTTGCGTAATCAGTGGGTTCGGCAAACGGTGTGCATAGACTTTAGCGACGTGCCGGTTTCCTTAGGCGGTACAGCGCGTGTAAGGCATTGGGAGAACGGAGTGCTGATGCTAGACTCTGCGTCGCAAATGGGCATTTATGGTAACGGCCTTAAGACGTTAAACCAGGCGGACCACCGAGTGTACGCGCATTACTTGCACACCTATTGGAATAACGATAATGCTCCGGCTACTCAGCACAGCTATATCGACGATATACGGATAGCCAAGAACGGCACGCCCACCTGGGCTTCAGATCTAACTTCGTAAATCATGAAAAGTTTGTTGTTTGGTAGCAGGAATAAGCGTGGCAACGTCGTAGTAACGGCTCCTCCAGCCGTTCCGTTGTTGTTTGAGGATGATTTCTCTTCGGGAGATCTTTCGAAGACACAGAACGGCTTTGCCTGGTACGGTCCAGTTTTCTGCACCGTGGTCACTACCAGTTCGGCTGGAATCCCCAATTCTCCTTTGGGAAGCACTCACGCGTTGCGGTTTGGCTTCTTTGAGTTTGAGAACGAGTGGAACGAGGGTTGGGCAGAGTTACCGTTCAACTTGGTCTCTGGGCCAGAAGAGCCGGGATACCCGAACATCTACATTCGTTACTACGTGTACTATCCGGATGGCACGGACGGTATCAATCCCGACTGGTATCGTACAGACCTCGGCGGTACAGACACTAGCGACAACAACAAGCTATTTCGTCTGTACGACTCCTACAACCGCACGGCAAACACTATAGCCTTTGGGGCCTCCACACGGGGTACGCATGTAGCGACTAACGGAGCGGAAGTCGGCGCGGAGACGATCATGCTAGAGACTGGCGCTCCCGGCTTTTATAACAGCCCTGGAGACTTCGGCGTGGTAGCGCCCTGGACGAATCGAGTAAATAGAGGTCGCTGGATCAAAGTGGAGATTGAAGTAGAGTCTCCTACAGAAACCCCCACAGATTGGAACGAAGGCAACGGACTGTTGCGGGTGCGTATGGATAACGTGGTTGTAGTGGAGACCACGACCTCCTCTCACTCTCCGCCAAACACCCCGCTGAGAGCCGGGTATTTGATGGGGTACATGAATTCGTACCCGGATAACAACAATGTGACTATGTACATCACTGACTTTGCCGTGTCTACGACAGGCAGAGTAGATGGTGATGTGTCTCCGTTCTTCAGTGAAACCTTTGTTGGTGGTACGAGAAACCCTGCTAATGGGTTTACCTGGACTTCCGAAGCAAATACGGTGGTCAGTACCGATAACCCGTACAAAGGTACGCATTCGCTCAAGTTTGTGTACCCTGGAGAAACTCCGCCTGCGGAGTCTTGGAGTGAGCAGCGATTCGATATCGGCAGCTACCAGCGAGAAGTCTGGGTAGATTACAAGTTGTACATCCCGAGCAATTTCTCTCATGCGGATCAGCCTCCAGGGTATGCGGAGAACAACAAGTTCTTCATGCTTTGGAAGGACACTTACTCAGACTACTTGGGCGGTACGCAGCAAGTAGGCTTTGAGTATTTGCGGGATGCTGGAACGGGAGACTCCTACTTACGGAGTTTGGCTCGAATAGTGGACTACCCGGAGCCGAGGCTCACTGGTACGGTAAGTACGAGCGGATCTAACACCTTGTTAGGTACAGGTACGGCGTTCCTGACCGAGACGTATGTTGGAATGCCTCTCAGAAGCCCGAATAGCGAGCTCATAGGCAATGTCGCTACTATCGTAAGCGATACAGAGCTTACCGTGGGCGGCACGTTAAGCGTGACCTTGACTAACTCCTACGTGTACGGCGTCAGCCTCATTAGCGACATTGGGGGCGTCGGGAACCCGGTTCTGGTTACGGAGACAGGCAACACCGGTCTTTTACGAAAAGGTCAGTGGAACCAGATTCGAATAGGCGCTAGACTTTCCAGCGCTCATGGGGTGTCTGACGGCTTCTTCAGGTTGTACATCAATGGACAGCCGGCCATGATCTACAACAATGGAGATTTGTGGAATACCTACGAGACTCCGGCACAGGCCTTGTTTAGGAACGGGTATTTCCTGGGCTATTTGAACTCGTCTTTCCTGGTAAATACCGACTTATTCATTGACGACATTCATTTCTACACCGTAGACCCCTTCTACAGAGAGCCAGGTTAACCATGCCCATTACAGTGTTTCATGAAAGGACCAAAACCGGTCTAATCGGTGGAGAGTGGGATGGCTCTACATTTGAAGGGCTGCTTAGCGTCACTGTACCTACGGGGGCGAATTTTCTCCTGGTTACGTTTGCGGGCGCTTGGGCGGGATACAACGTGTTCTACAACGGCGTACCGCTTACATTTTCTCACGAAAACAACGACGGCAATACGCAGCTGACTAGAGTGTTCTATTTGGCGAACCCTCCAATAGGTACGTACAATCTTCGTACGACTTCAGGGAATGCCGGTCTCTGGAGAGCCACGGCTATACCTCTAGGCGGTGTAGACACGGCATCCCCTATACGTGATGTCTCTACTATTACCGGCTCGTCTACCAACCCGGTTGCAACGGCCGATACGGTTGCCGGGGATGTGGTTATTGGCGTCTGTAGTTCCGTCGAAGTCATAACGAACGGTGTCAATAACATCGTTCTGAACAACAACGTGGATTCCGTATCTAGATCTACAGCGTATCGCTACGCTATTGGTACGAGCACTACGTTGTCCTGGTCGTTTGCTGGCGGGTTCAATACTGTATCGTCTCTCGCACTAGCGCCTGCTGATGCAGGGACTGTAGTTTTCCAGGACGATTTCACCGACACCGATGCGGTAGTGTTGTCTGCTCATACGCCCACTATTGCAGGAACGTCGTGGCAGGCGATAGCTTCGGAAAGCGGTGGCTACATAACCAATAACCGCTTTGATTCTACGAGCGGTTATGCTACTCCGACGTACAGAGCGGTGGGTACCTCGACGTTTACAGAAGGCTACGTTCAGGCAGAGATGTATCAGAATGATGATGGCGGAGGTGATAACTACATTCGCCTTAAGATCAATCATCAGGACGAGAACAACAACTACTTTGTAGAGTGGGCAACGTTTACTTCTATACGAGAAGTGAAGTTGTACAAGCGAGTTGGCGGTTCTAACACCCAGCTAGGCTCTACCTACGCTACCGGGGCGCTGACTAACAACATGCCGTACCCGCTGAGACTGATTCGTTCAGGTAACGATCTCTCGGTGATGTTCAACGGGGAAGTGGTTATTGGCCCTGTTACAGACGGCTCTCCGCTCAATACGGCGAGTCATGCGGTAGTGGACAAGGTGTCGCAGAACGGATTTAGCGACATCGACAACTTCATGGTGGTGTCAACTGAAATCGTGGCAGGGCCGTCAACTGCTGCTGGCTCTCTGTGGTCAGGACTGTTACGATGAAACTCGCTAACAGACTTGTAATGGCAGGAAAAGGCAGGCGGGGTAACGTCGGAGTGATTGCTCCGCCTCCTACAGATAACGAGCCTTCTGGGATGACTCAGGTGTTTCTTAACCCGATGGTCTCCTTTCCTGCCCACAATCCTGCTATAGACGAATACGGGTTTAGAGAGTATTTCGGTACTACTACTCTGTCTATAGAGACTGAGGGCCCTCTCACCTTCATGAGAGCTACCTTTCCTGAAGGTACGCCAGGAGGTGGGGGGCTATCCTTCAGCATTTGCGGCTACAGACTACGAAATTCTGAGCACCCCTTGTCCGGAGATCTACATACGAGTAAAGGTGAGGCTGTCTTCCAACTGGACAGACAACGGCAATACCGGTACCAAGTTCTTCTTCATACAACAGTATGACGGAAACAATCATTACGTCAACCTGACGTCTGCCGGCGATTTCCGCTCAGGACTGATGTTGCAAGGGTCAGCTTTTTGTTTTGCTACGCCTTCAGGTCCGAATCATCTAGTTGATGTAGGCATATCCAAAGGGGAATGGCACACCTACGAATTTCATTTTGTCGCCAACACTCCGGGAGTCTACAACGGACTCTACAGGATGTGGACTGACGGTGTTCTCGTTCACGAAGCAACCGACATAGGTTACTTTGACACAGGTATCACTGCTAAATTCGACACCCTGTACTTCAATCCCACCTATGGTGGTGGGTCAAACCCGGTACCTGCGGATCAATACTTGGACATTGACGAGTGGTACATGTCTGGGAGGATTAGCTAATGGCTAAAGGCGATATTCTAGAAGAGGTCAGCTTAACCGACTCCTCTGGCGGTACCACAGACACTACGGTTGTAGAGTTTGCATCTGTACCCGCAGAAGGTGACTTGCTGGTATTTTTGGTTGTAGCAGCTGCTGCAGCTATTGATACAGCTCCCGGGTCGGTAACAGAGATACTCTCTAGAGATATGACCGGTCCTAACATCAAGGGCTACTACGCCATTGCTGATGGAATAACGGATACGTTCTCCTTCTCATTCGCAGCTAACTCAAACAGCGGTGTTAAGGCGCTTAGATTTGAAGGGCCTTATGAAGTAGGCGACCTTGAGGTAATGCCTTCTTCTACAGGACAGGGCCACGAGTCTACCACTACAGTCACTATTCTGTCCGCTGCTGAGAGTGTAGCCGTAGACTCATTAGTGGTTGCTGTTTTGTGGTATCCGTACCCCTCTGTTTCTACAACGCCGATCGACTGGACTAACTCGTTTACTCCGTTAGTCAACGTAGGACCCAACAACTGTTTTCTTAGAACGGCCACTAAGCAGTACCCTGCAGGAGCTAACGACATACAAACGGTAGCTACTATAGCGGACGGAGCAAGCTGGGGCTACTCTTGGCTTTTAGCTGTTCCCCGAGATGCAGGTGCTTCAGAACTCACTTACTCATTCGGCGGTCTGAACGCCGGTCTCATTCTCTAAGGAGAAACGCATATGTATTTTGGAGACTTCCTTCCCGGCTCAACCGTCTACTTACCGTTCTCCAGTGCTAACAAGCTTGGAGGTCGTGTTGGGCCTAGCAACGATTTCGAAGCGGCCGACTTCTTGATCTACAAGAACGGTTCGGCTACAGAGCGTTCTAGCACTGCAGGCGTTACCATCACGACCAATTTCGATTCGAAGACCGGTCAGCATATGCTGGCTATCGACACGTCGGATAACACGGACGCTGGCTTTTACGAGCCTGGCGCGACGTTCTGTGTCTTGGCCTACCCTGACGAGACCGTGGACTCCGAGACGGTGGGTAAGTGGATCGGTGCGTTCTCGCTTGGCCGGAGAGACGGCGCATCGCCGATCATCGGCTTCGCTGCGGCTGGCGCGGCCGGCTCTATTACGCTGCCCTCTACGGCCAGCGCGACGGACGATTTCTACAATGGCTGCTTCGCTACGCTCATTTCAGGCACAGGCGCTGGGCAGAGCCGCATCATCACCGACTATAACGGCACGACCAAGGTTGCGACGGTCTCTCCGAACTGGGTCACCAATCCGACGTCCACGACTGGTGTCATGGTGACGGCGATTGCGCCACAAAGCACAGAAGAGTACACGGCGATTGCGAACGCGGTGATCACCCAGTCTGCGACGACGCCGATTGAAGCGAACGTGGTCGAGATCAACGACGCTGCAGTTACGGGCAACGGTACCGACGCGAATCTTTGGAGAGGTGTGCCTTAATCAGGTTAACGGAGAAAGGATGAGTTCTAGCATCATAGCGCTAGCCGCTAACAGATTAAGGCGCAGTGCGGAAATCAATCAATTCCCACCTGCGAATTTTGACTTCTTCACGGATTTCTCTGGAGGACTGCTTCCCAATTCTCTTACTGGCAGAGAGGTCGAGCCGCCCAGCCCCGCTGGGGTAGTTAGTTGGCAACAGCCTAGTGCGGCTCGATTTGTTCAGACTGTAGTTACGCCCCCTGGCACCTCTCACGCTTTAGCCTTCGTGTATCCGGCAACGGCCGAAGGGGTAGACTCTAACGTAGAGCAGAACCTTTTGCTGGGTCAGATGGTCGGAGGAGCGGGAAGATATTTCGGGATGGAGTTTGATGTACTCTTTCCTGAGAACTTCACCTACAGAGAACCTGGAACGCCAAACAAGTTCTTCCAGTTTTGGGAGCAGTACTACAGCAACACCTGTACGGTAGGCATTACCTTACTTGCGGATTCTGATGGTGCCGGTATTGTACAGCCTTTCATAACTGGATACTCTCCAGAGTATGGCTTCTACGGATTAGGACAGTGTAATCCTAAGGTGTTCCCCTTGCCTGCGGGCGAGAGACTGATCGCGCCGGTGGGAGCGACTGCGGGGGCCATAACTCCAGGAGTCTGGTCTAAGATTCGGTACTTAGTCAAGTTCTCGTCTTCTGCAGAAGCTCTAGACGGGACAGTGAAAATATGGGTGGACGGGGATCTGTTCATGACCGCAGGACCCAACAACATTTGGTCTTACGATGTAGCTGGCCCGAATCCACCTACCAGAGAGCCTAAGATAGGACGAGGCTATCTGATGGGATACAGCAACTCAGGGTTCGACGAAGAGACGAGCTTCTACTGGGCAAATCTTCGCATCGTGGACTACGACCCAGGTTGGACCCCTATCTACGAGAACGATTTCAACTCGGGTAGTTTGACTCCTACGTGGGAAGGGGTTACAGAATACGCGCCGAACACGTTGTATTGGCAGCCGAATCATGGCGGGCAGGTTAACGCGACGAACCCTATATCCGGATCGCACTCTCTTAACTTCATATTTCCTGTCTCTGCTGATGGGGCAGATAGCAATGAAGAGCAGCGCTTTAGACTTCCAAGAGATTGCACTGGTGGATTTGGTATGGAGTGGGATCAGAGAATCTCCTCTAACTTTTTCCTCCGAGACCAAACAGATCCCAGCGGTACGACGAGTAAATGGTGGCAGTTGTGGCAAGGTGAGTATACCGACTACAGCAACCATACTACGGTAGGGTGCTCATTCCGTCGTTCTGGTGAAGGTAACCAGGTAGAGATAATGGCGGTGGTCACAGATACGGGATGTACGGTCTGTAACGCCAACTATACCTCTCCTTCTTCGTTTGGGCGGGTCCTGATCGACCCTGATACGCCAGCTAACGGCATAATAAAGCCTGGACAAGTACACAACATAAAGTGGAGAGTCAAGTTTTCTAGCGGTCCTACGGAGAACGACGGGTTGTGGGAGCTCCTAGTGGATGATGTGGTGTTCGCGACCTTCACGGGCGCGTTGTACTCTCCGGCAAGTCGAGGATCCCCGATACCGAGTTTACGATTCGGCTATCTTATGGGATACACCAACGCGGGCTATAACCAAGTAACCACCTGGACTTGGGACAACTTGAAGATGTACAATACAACTGAGAGATGGTGGTGATATGGCTTACACAACATTAGCGGCGTGGGACTTTAGAGGTGAGGGCACTTCAACAGAGAAAAGAAACTCTGTTGTAGGGTCGTACACGTTGACTGAAGTGGGCACTTTAGGCTGGTCAGTGGATGGTGTAGACTTTTCTGGCGGTACAGGAAGACGGCTAATCCTTGATCTTCCTGTAGAGCTACAGCCTGGAAAACCGTGGATCATTTGCGGTTTCCGAATTATGTCTGCCACCAATCCTGCAGACCGCGCGCATTTTTGCGGCATTACGTTTAGTGCGACAGGCGGTGCCTATGCGGCGTCTCTAGCTATAGGTAGAAGTGCCGGTTCCTTGGGTATTGGCGTAAGGACTTCTGTTGAGGCCTCTGGAGCAGGGTGGGGATTTGGAACCATGTCTGTCGGAGTGGATTCGACAGCGACAACGAGAAAAACTGATCCTGGAAACATCCCGGGGTTCAGGTCGAAGCACGGGGCAGAAGCGTGGACCAGCGACCTGATTTTTGGTGGCTCGGTCGATTACGGCTCCGACCCTCATTTGGTGCTTGGAAATTTTGACGACTACAACTCGCAAGCCCGTATCCATTGGTTTGCTATGGGTAGTGGAGAGATAACGGACGGGGAGTTGGAGGCCATACAAGCAGACCCTTCTATTGTATTGGGAAGTCCTGCCGGCCCCTCCACCGCCGCAACCCTCGGTATCAACAAAGGATTCATTCGGTGAGTATTGCCATTCTTCGCACACGGCGTGGGGTGTATAACAATTCTGTGTCTATAGGTCCATTTTTTACCGAAACGTTCGCTGGCGGTCAGCGCAACAACGCCAATGGATTTCAGTGGCTTGGTGATATTGAACCAGTCGTTGTAACTAATTTTGGTCGTAGTGATAGCAATTCTCTCAGATTTACCTTTAACGCCAACGGTGTTGATACACCATCTTTCTCAGAAGAGCGATTCGATATAGGAAGATATCTGAGTGAGGTGGCGGTAGAATATTGGATTCACGTCCCCAGTAACTGGGAACATCGTAACACTTCTTACCCACCAAATAATAAGTGGTTTTTCTTGTGGCGTGATCCTGATGATTACACACAGGAAGCAAGAGATTGGCAAGTAGCAGTAGAATGGTGGCGTACTAATGATACTGAATCGTGGGGTCGCTTTATGTCAAACGCTCCAGATCAAGGATTTCTTTCTAACCAGTTGCCTCCCCCAAATGATCCGCCATTTATCGGAGCGTCGGCCCCTATCAAACCGGGTCAGTGGAACAGATTCCGTTTTTATGTGAAGGCATCTTCTAGTCGTGGTGCGAGTGATGGAATCTATAAAGTATGGGCCAACGATGTACAAATGGTCAATCTGACCAACAAACAATTACACAACCCTTCCACTGAACCTGTTGGTGCGGTGTTGCGCTCTGGCTATCTGATGGGATACATGAATAGTGGTTTTGACGAAACGACGATTTTTCATATCGATGATCTTAGTTTCTATGAATATTTACCCACCGAGTGGGAGGTCGTCTAATGGCTTTTACAGTTTTAGCAACATGGGATTTCCGAGGAGCCGAGAGTGCATCTGTCAAAAGAGACTCGCGGATTGGTTCCTATACTCTTACGGAGTCTGGCACCCCGACGTGGAGCAGTCTTGGTGTATTGTGTTCCGGAGCTTCAGATCGGTTAACATTAACTTTACCGAGTGAACTGAAGCTGACCGGAGACATATGGATTATGGGTGGTGTGACTAGAAAAGGAAGTCCAACAGGATTTAGAAACATTTTTGGTTACATACAGAACGAAAATGACAACAATGCCGGTCAGACTTTTTCATTAATGCACTGGTCCGGTGATAACGCCTTACGATATGCGTTATCCCCTACCGTTGGTGATGGTTTGTATAGTGTACCACTCACGACAGTTGATGATGAGGTAACTATCTCTCTTGTGCGCTCCGGTAATGATTTTTCTGTATATACTGATGCGGCGAGTGTGGCATCTAAAACAGATAGCGGAACCCTTCAATATGAAACAACTTCACACTTAGCAATTGGGCCAGCTATTGGTACAACAGGTGCTTCGAATTATCAGTATCACTGGCTCATCATTGGTAGTGGAACTCACACCACCGGCGAAGCAACAACCATCTTAAGTGATCTTGATGGATATCTATATCCAGCAGTATCAGGCGGCACCTCATTTCTCGGTATCAATACCGGCTTTATCTTTTAACGTAAGGAACAACACATGGCTATTCATTTAGGAGATTTTTTGAAGGGAGCAACCGTTCGCGTCCCCTTTAACACAGCCGGAGCCGATGGAGCAAGCGTCACGATTGCGACCAATGGTGAGGTGCGCGTCTACAAAGACGGTGGAACAACACAGATCACAGCCGGAGCAACACTCTCCGAAGACTTCGATGCAATTACTGGTCTGCACTATGCCGTGATTGACACGTCGGATGCAGCGTATACCATGCCCGGCGAATATGACGTGGCCGTCGTGAACAACACGATTGACGGCCAGACGGTTTCGGCATGGATCGGAAGCTTCTCCTTGGGCCGTATCACTGCTGAGCGCCCTCTCATTGGGCTGGCTACGGCCGGCGCTGCCGGAAGTGTAACGCTTCCTGCTACGGCCAGTTCGGTGACCAACTTCTACAACTACGTGATTATCGCGGCGGGTACAGGCGCTGGCCAGGCGAGAATCGTGACGGCCTACAACGGCACCACTAAGGTAGCCACAGTAGACCCGAACTGGGCAACTAACCCTGACACGACCTCCGTGGTTATTGCTCTGACGGTGGCTCCTGCTGCGGGCGCGGAAGTGGCCAACATTGCGGACCAGGTCCTTGCTGCTGCCCAGACCACGCCTATCCACGCCAACGTCCAGAAGATGAACGACATAGACGTCATCGGAGCGGGTGTGACGGCCAACAAGTGGAGAGGTGACGCCTAATGGCCTCTTTTAAGGGTAGTACGGGATTTTCGCCTAGTAGCTTTTCCCCCGCTTCTTTCGACTTATCAGAAGCGAGCCCAGAAGCGTCGTTTGATCGGGAGGCCTTCTCTACGGAGGCTTTTGACTCGGACGCCTTCTTGTTTGGGGACAACGAGCTGTTTTTCCGGGCACCTATGGTAAGCCTGATGTCTTCTCCGCTCAATGCTGGACTAATCACCTAAGGAGGGTGAAAGATGGCTTACTACGGCGACTACAAAAAGGGAGTGGTTGTTTTTCTCCCTTTCAACACGTCTTCTTCTACAGGAGACTCGATAGATCTGGCTACGAACGGTACCGCCAAGGCGTACATTAACGGTGGTACTACGGAAATTACAGCCGGCGTGACTTTGGTGGAGAACCACGACGGCATTACCGGTCGGCACGGCGTTACCGTGGATACTTCTGGCGGGTCGTTCACTGTGGGCAGCGATGTGGACGTCTGTATTGACGGGGCTGTAATTGACGGTCGCAACGTGAATTCCTGGGTGGGCAAGTTCTCCATCGAACGTGCTAGCATAGTCAACGACCAGGCGACGGCAATTAAGGCCAAGACCGACTCGCTTACCTTCACGACTGGCGGGCAGGTGGACGCCAATGTGCAGTCTATCAACGACGTTGCCCTGACAGGCAACGGGAGTTCTCCGAAGTTTGGCGTATAACCCGACTTACTAGTGGGTAAGTCTAGAATGGCCCGTGCCCACACACGGGCCATTTCTTTTCACTTGTGAGGTTTCCATGGCAATTACTCCCGGCAATGTAGGAACTATTGCGTATTCCAGCAACAACGGGTCTACGGTAAGTCCTACGTATCCTTCCGGAGTAGTTGCTGGGGATCTAGTCCTTCTGATAGTTGGCCAGAAGCCTTCCAGTGCTAACAGTGGTACTATAAGCACGCCTACAGATTTTACTTTAGTGCCAGATGGTGAGCGTTATGACCTTGGAGGTTTTGGTACAACGCTCGGTGCGGACACTGGAAATACCAATATTGCATCGTTTTACCGGGTAGCTACTGGTAGCTTATCGGGGAGTGTAAGCGTATCCCTAGGCACCAATAACATCGCCTGGGCAGTGCTGTTAAACTGGAAAAACGATACTAAGCTCTGGGAAGTACAAGGCGTTAATGACGGCGATACTGCGTCAGGTAATCTTGGTACTACCATGGGCCCTGTGGTGGACACCGCGCCTGGGGATTGGTTTGTTACCGGGTTTTGTATACCTACGGATGTAACTACCCCCAGCCAGTTTACCGATCATGCGTATAGCATGACGTTCATAACCTTCGATTCAGTTGAAGAAGTTGCGGAGGCGGATAGCGGTACTGGTAATGACATAGGCGGAGTAATTGCCCGCGGACGTGTAGCTAGCGGATCCAGCCTTAGCACGCTAACCTGGAATGCTACGGCGTCGGGTACGACCACTAATGTCCGTGGTCCGACTATCGGTGTTAGGTTACGCGAGGGTCCTGCTACTTTAGGTGCTGCTACGCCCTTACTAGGGATAAACGTAGCGTCCACCGGAAAAGTGCGAGTTGCGGGCGCAGGTACTCATTCTTTAGGCTTAAGTACTGCCTCGGCTGGCGGAGTGCTGGTAAAGGCGGCGGCTCCGATAAACTTAGGTCTTACAGCTGCCAGTACGGGAACGGTAGCGCTTATAGGACAAGCGGCTTCAAACTTTGGCGTAACTCTTTCGTCTACGGCTACCAATCTTGTCCAGGCCAACTCACTCATAAACCTCGGCCTAACCCTCACCTCCCAAACCACCTTAGACACCATACTCCAAGCTCAGGCACTATTAGGCTTGAGTGTACAGTCTACGGGTACGGTAGAAAGTGCCGGGACTATTCAAGGCTCGGCTCAGGCGAATCTCGGACTCACCACCTTTGGCGACCCGAGCATTTGGGGTCCTATTTGGGATGACATCTGGGGAGACATCTGGGTCGAGGCCTCTACGACCGCCCAGGTGCTCGTTACAGGCACTGCAACGGCGGGGCTAGGGCTGAGCCTTAGTTCTACGGCCGGGAGCTCGTACGCGCCTATTACGGGCACGGCGACCCCTCTTCTGGGGATCAAGACTGTACAGGCCGTTTGGTCGGACATTTGGGGAGACATTTGGCAGGACATTTGGCAGCAGGATAACGCTGTTGCCCGGGTCCTGGTCCAGGGGGCGACTACGGCCGGTCTAGGCCTGACCCTCCAGTCCCAGGCAACTTCGACTATAACCGGCCAAGTTGTTGCTAATCTTGGTGTTACGGTAACCGCTACAGCAGATATCGTCACCACAGAAGTTGTGGGACAGGCGACGGCGTTGTTCGGACTGAGCGCCGCCGCTACGTGCCAGGTACTCGTTAAGGCCAGCACGCTTTCCGGAAGTATATGGGAAGATATCTGGCAGGACATTTGGCAGGACATTTGGCAGGCTACGCCGAGTGTGGCGTTCGGGCTTACGCTCAACTCTACGGCAACGACGCAGAGTGGTATAATAGGTGTTGCACAGGCGCAGCTTGGGATTAGTGCGCAGGCTGCCGGTACAGTCCGAATCGTTGGTCAGGCAACTGCGCCTCTTGGGCTGAATCTCGCTGCCGTAGCGAGTACGCCTTCCCAGGCGTCTGCGCAGGCGTTGCTTGGTATTACGGTCAGTTCTACAGCCCAGGTACGGGTTGCGGGCAGTACCACGTCCGGCAATATCTGGGAAGACATCTGGCAGGACATCTGGCAGGACATCTGGCAGGCTACGCCGGGTGTGGCGTTCGGGCTTACGCTCAACTCTACAGGCGTCACTCAAAGCGGAGTACTGGGTGCGGCGACTATACCGCTTGGAATAAACGTAGCAGCGACTGCTACGATTCCGGTGCAAGCGACCGCTACTGCGCAACTGGGTCTTTCGGTCAATGCTGCTGGTACAGCGGAAGCTGAAGAGGCTATTGCTTACCTCGGTATTGACGTCGAGGCTGAGGGCGATGTTCTCGTAACCGGCCAGGCAACGTGCCTCTTCGGAATCGTTGCGGTGGCCAGTGGCAGCTCTTCGGTCACGGTAACGGAAATTCTTGTGCCGGACGGTACGGTCAGCAACACCGGCTGGGCAGTGGTAGGTGCGCTGACGGCTCATGCGGCTTTGCAGGAAGGGGACGCTGACTACCTCATAGCTACAGGAGCTAACAACATCATAACGGTCAGTCTAACTAACCCCACACAGAACTTGAATCTCCAATCGGTGAAACTTGTGGTGAGAGCGAGGTCCTAATGGCGAACATCAAGATTACCGAACTGGACGCTGCTGCGGCCCTAGGAGCTACGGAGCTCCTAGAGGTCGTGCAGGCAGGCGCTTCTCGCAAAGCCACCACTACCCAACTTAAAGAGTACCTAGAAGCTAACATTCAGACTCTAGGTGCTGCAGGACCCATTACGCTAACGAGCCGGCTGAACTTAGTTGCTGGCTCTACGACTGTACCGGCCTTGGTGCTGAGCAGCGGGGCGGTACTCACCACGCCCATAGCCGGCGCGGTCGAGTGGACAGGTAATTCGTTGTACGTTACTCTGTCTACCGGCCCTACGCGTAAAGAGATCGCGTTCCTGGACTCCAATATCACGGGAACAGCCAGCAACGTTTCTGGAATCGTGACCATAGCCAATGGCGGTACGGGAGCGACTACGGTTTCCGGGGCTCGAACCGCTCTAGGCCTCGTTATCGGTACGGACATTCAAGCCTATGACGCAGATCTACAGGCTATTGGAGCGCTCTCCGGTACAAGCGGCTTCTTAAAGAAGACGGGCGCTAATACGTGGGTTCTCGACACGTCTTCGTACTTGACTTCGGTCGATGCTGGCAGCATTACTGGCACGACTCTTGCATCCAACGTAACGAACTCTAGCATAACCGTACTGGGTACGCTACAGTCGCTCACGATGGGCGGACTGGTCACATTGGCTGCGGGCACTACAACGCAGGCAGCGCTTCGCTTAACGTCAGGGTCGCTACTTACAACGCCGCTTGCCGGTGTCGTAGAGTGGAATGGCACCTCGCTGTATGTGACGCAGACCAGCGGACCTACCAGAAAGCAAATAGCCTATACAGACTCTAACATCACCGGAACTTCCGCCAACGTGACGGGCACCGTTAACGTTGCTAACGGGGGTACCGGCGTGTCGAGCTCGCCGTCAAACGGGCAATTGCTGATAGGCAACGGCGCGGGCTACACCCTGGCCCAGCTAACGGCCGGAAGTGGCATAAGCATCACGAATGATGCGGGAGCGATCACCATAACCAGCACGGCAGGCGGGGTTAGTGGTACTGCTGGGAGACTTGCTCGGTTTGCTACAAGCTCTAGTCTTGGCAATTCTATTATCCGGGACGACGGTACTAGAGTAGGCATAAATAAGGACACTGACGCCTCGTGGACGTTGGATGTATTCGGACCTGCTCGGTTTACTGGCGGGGTGGTACAGCTCACTACGTACCAAGAGAAAGTCATTACGCCCAGTATAAGCTCTGGAACGTTGTTTGTCAACGTAACAGACGGTACTGTTGCTGTAGTAACCAGAAATGCGGCCATCAGTACGTTCGTTATTGGGACACCTTCCGGCTCTGGAGTTGCCGTATCCTTTACGTTGATCTTCAACAATGTAACCGGAGCTTCCAGCGTAACATGGCCGTCCTCGGTACGGTGGCACAACGGTACTGCACCTTCCCTAAACAACACCGATGGCACAACTAGCGTGTTCTCGTTTATCACTGTGAACGCGGGAACTACTTGGTACGGGTTTGAAGGGAACCTCAACTACACTACGTGATGCTGGCCAACAGAGTCATAGCGTCTAGAAGGAAGAAAGGCATTCAGTACGTAGGATACTACGACAGCGGATCTATCTCCAATACGGGGTCTAACTACACGCTGGATTTTGGTGCTGTGCCACCTAACCCCTCCGGTATTGGAGTTGGCGGAGGATTGCAGTCCGGCGATCTTGTGGTTATAGTTAGTGGGTGGATATCTACGTCTTTTGGATTTCCTACGGTGCTAACTAGCGGATTTACCAACGTAGTTAGTGGGATGCGATCTTCCACAAGAGGTATCAACTTCGCAGTGGATTACAAGATCATGGGCCCTAGCCCAGATTACGTAATCACGGTGAAAGGATCTTCGATAAGTGGAGTGATCCAAGCAGCAAGAGCTACGGTGTGGAGAGGGGTTAATCCGTCTACGCCTCTAGACGTCACTACTGCACAAGCTAACGATGTTGGAAGTAGTCAGTGGGATCCTCCGGCTATTACCCCTGTTACTACCGGAGCGGTGATATTGATGTGTGGCGGGCATACGGGAGCTAACAACTTTTCTCAGGGTCTACATAGCCCACCCGTGGGCGTAACATCGTTGACAAACATCGGAGCTTTCGATAACATCAACAACACGCCTTTCTTAGGCCTGTATCAAGCCGCTAATCTTTCATGGGTTTCCGGTAGTTACAACGCCGGCATGTGGAGTGGTTCTTTGAGTAGCGCGCAGGACGCGTGGTACTCTGCTACCCTAGCCTTACGACCAGCCTAACCTATGTACTGCTACTTCTCCGATGGGCAGCTTTTAGACGGCCCTAAAGATTTACCGGTAACTTTCGGCCTCGTTAGCAATTTCAATTTGCTAACGGATTCTCAATTAGCCGATTACAACTGGTTTCCGTTTACTTCGGAACCCTTTCCTGCGTTCGATTGTATCTACTACGATGTGACTCATAGCTACCAGAAGATCGGCACCACAGTGCATAGAAGCTACACGCTGGTAGAAAAGAGTCCTGAAGCAGTAGCCGTAGCTCTAGCTACTGAAAGAAACTCCGCGAAGAACGAAGTGAACACTTTAGCTGGTGCCTCTAGAGCGAGACACATAACAAACATTCCCGGCCAAGAGTCTACTTACCTGCTGAAGGAGTCAGAGGCCCTGGCCTGGCTGAATAACCCTGAGGGTACCTATCCGATACTTCAGGCAGAAGCTGCAGCATGCGGCATGACGATGCAGCAAACGGTAGATTTGGTCATGACTGTAGCGGGCCAGTTTAGAGCGCTTGCTGCAGCGGTAGAAGGACTAAGACGAGGGGCTATCGTTGCCATTGAGCAGGCGACAACGTACGCCGCTATACGAAACGCTATACCTACGCAGTGGCCCTAAGTTGTCGTTCACCTTAAGAGGACTAGGATGTCAGATTTCATTACGCGTTTCTCGGAGCTCTTTCGGTGCAGAGAGGACGTGTATGCAAGAGCGTATTGGGAGTCAAAGAAGGAAAGGGTAAGTTACGCTAAGGCGTTGGAAGCAGTAACGCCTGCGGTGCTTCAAAGGCATTTCGAAGGAAAGGAACTGATCGGTGTGTATCCGATGCTTTCGGATTCCACTGTTTCGTGGTTCGCGGTAGATTTTGATGGTGATACAGAAGACGGTAAGAACCCC
>FRDC01001773.1_pt2 | contig 24073 bp, 22 predicted proteins | sample 1106171 | NCBI WGS metagenome assembly FRDC01 (sample SAMEA3930566, study PRJEB13176) | freshwater metagenome | biome: Drinking water system; feature: drinking water; material: water | place: Singapore | collected 2014-12-20 | reverse complement strand
GAGCCCAGGCGTGTTCTTGAACGGTTCCTTTGTACAAGAGGAAGTAGACTTCCACGGGTAGCTTTTGGGGAATGCGATAGGACCGCCGTGAGGCCTGCCGGACCACGTAGGTGGAATATTCCGTCTCCATCCAAATGATGGTTGGAAACTCTATGAGATCCAGTCCAGTTTGTACCGATTTGGGGTTGCAGATCAGGACATCCAACCCCTGATTGGTTTGTTTGTCGATCCAATCCATCCGGTGTTCTGGTTTGACGCTGGCGGGGAGGATGGCGACTCTGAGCCCGGCCTTAGTGAGAATCGAAGCCAGACGTTTCGTAATGTCTTTGGTTTGTGTATGCGTGCAGTACAGGAGGACTCGTCGTCCACGATTGCGTTGTGTGAGGACACGGGAAACGAGATCCTGCTCTTTGGGCAGTAAGATATCTTCGGGCAGGGGGTCCAGTTGGAATCGGACGATGCCGTCTTTGTCGGTGATCTCCTCCCCGCGCCACGCACGATCGGGGTAGGCTAAGAGCGCTTGAATGATACTGCTGACGAGATGTCCATCTCGGCGAGAACGTCCTTTCGGAATCAAGCTTTTCGCCGCGTCCTTCAACCGTTGATAGTTCGCGGCCAGTTCAGGGCTCATGAGGCATTCCCCGACATGCTCGTGGTATGCCGGCAAGGACATCCCAAGATCGCGCAGTTGGAAGAAGGCGGTGTTGCCGATCAGATATGGAATGATGTGCGGGGAAATTCCGGGACGCTCTCGAACGGTAACGTGCACGCGCCGTTTGGATTCTTTTCCTGTCATGAGGACGCGTTGCGTGTCGACGTCGGTGGTACGGGTTTCCCAAGTTCCAAAGAGATCGACCCATCGGGCTTCATCGCTGATTTTGAAACTGCTTCGGATGGCGGGATTCATTCGCCAGAGGAGATGAAAAAGCGAAGTTGCTTTCCCAGAAGAGAGTGTCCCGGTTAAGGCTAGTCCGCGGCGACACTTGCTGAGTAAGAGTGCAAAGGCGAGAGCTTGGGCACTGGCTCGGGCCTTATTCTCCTGACTTTCGTCTGCAATCAAGAGGTCAAAGAGTGTGGGATGCTGATCGCCGATGTAGTCGGCTAACGCGATCCGTCGTGGCCCATCTGGATCAAAGGTCCAGAGGACACTACCGCAGGCTCTGCAGTGATCGTCAGCTTTGAGAGTGCGTGGGGTGAGAGGAATTCCATCTTCGTTCCTGATGGGTGCATGGCATTGAGGGCATACATAGGTGATGTAGTCTTCGTTATGCTTCCGCCGGATCTTGGGGATCATCGCCACACGTTTCGCGTAGCCGAGTTTGGCCTTTTCTCGGCTTAAAATTCCGTATAATGGCCATGGTCCACTGGGCTGAATCTTGGCAAACTCGTTGATGTCGGTGATGCTGCGAAGTATGCACGCAGTTACTCCGGGCATCAGCGTCTGCAGCTCGATCTTCCATTTGCCGACGAGATGCGGAGGACAGAGAATCAGTGTTCGGGTGGATTTCACCAAGGCGCTGACCGCCCCTCCCATACACGACTTCCCTGTACTCATTTCTGCCGCGCAAATCGCGTTGGTGGCATAGGTGAAGGCATGTGCGAGGGCAGCAGCGATATTGGCCTGTGCCGGAAGAAGCGGACGCTTGAACCGTTGGAGGGTGGGTTGAGCCTGGGCCAGGATGTCGGCGTTAAAGCGTGGGGTCAGCTGATCGGCTGTTGTCGTGCAGAGCGAGTCAGAGAATTGCTTTAGAAAGTCCTGAATTGGCAATTCATGTTCAGCAAGTGACACAAGTCCTCCTTGATACAACGGTACGAATCAGCGGCCAGCCGATGAGATCGCAAAGCCGTGATGCCGTGTTAACGGGTGTCGCCGCATGGGCGAATAGGGGGCCGTTCTCTGGATTCAGTGGAACGGGAGATGTTTGTGAGGAATGAAGAGTCGGTACTTAGCTGGGCCGATAGATCTGTCCAGCATGTTCTAAGGCTTCTAGTGTGATGGGACTGGCATCCTTCAGTAATAACTTATGCAAGTCTTTGACGCCGGCCTGGACATGGTGTTGAACCTCGACCACTCGGAACCCAGCGTGAAGCAGATCTTCCCGGGCATGCAGTTGTGCGCGTGGTCCGGGGTCTGTGTCGTCCCGCTTTCCCCTGGTTGGTGGGCGGGGCGTTTTGTGTCTCGTGTCGTGATCCAGCGCGAGATAGACCGTGGTAGGTCTGAGCTGTTTCATGCAAGGGATCAACAATTCGACGTTATTGGTGCTGTTAAGTGCACATAGGGACGTGCGATTCTGCAACAGCTGATTGCCGGCAAGACAATCAAGAATGCTTTCCGTGATCAAAATGGAAGTAGATGGACGTCGAATCACCCATAAGGCTTTATCACCCAAAGTTCGCCGGCGATACTGTTTTGCAATCGTGTCGGGATGAAGAGCTCGGCATTCGAGTGAAGTCATCAAGTGGGGCTGAGCCGAGGGAGATGGGATGCCGATATAGGGAAGTGTTAGTCCGTCTTTATTGACCGTCCGTTCGAGATAGATAATCCCGAGCCCTTCGGGAAACGCCATCTGTCGATCGAGAAAGTATTGATGGACAAGAAAGGTGCGTTCCGCGGTCATGGCCGTTTTCCACTTAAAATAGATGCGACGGACGTCGCGGGGTGTCATCACATACTGTGTGGTGGTGATACGGGTCGTCGATCCGGCTGGGACCGGGATTTGTAACAAGGTCTTCACGGCGGTTTGAAAATCTAGCTGATGTAAGTGCATCACCAGATCGATGCCGTCGCCGTGTTCCCCTGTTCCATAGTCGACCCATTTCCAGGCCTGTTCTTTATAGCGGATCGAGAATGAGGGGTTGCGGTCTTCGCGGAGTGGGGAATGAAACGTCGCGCGGTCGGCACGAACATGGACGGGTTCATGTCCGTGGGCTTGGAGGTATGCGATCAAGTCGACTTGTCTGGCTTGGGTCAGCAGATCTGAGGCTAGTTTTGGCATGGATCCATATAGAGGGGATTGGCCAGACGTTGGACGTATGTCCTGGCTATCCGATTGAGTTCGTCTCGGTCATCGATGAGAAGGGAAACCCGGTGGGTGTTATTGATGACCAGATAGTCGAGGACAGGGATTTCTAGGAGTTGGCCGGCCAGTGCATATTTACTGGCTTGCTGCCGTTGGTCTTCTCCAATGTCGAACGGACCGGTCTCTTGTGTGGGATGTTGTTGAATCAGGATGACAAAGACGGTTGATACGCTGGTAGCAGCACGAAAGATGTCTTTGGGCGCCGGGCCCGTCTGACGAAAGAGGGTCAGCGGATATTGGCAGTATCCCACCGGGGTATGATCGGCGTTGAGAAACAAGCTCATGGTCATGCCGGCCGACATGTTTGGAGTTATGGTGGCCAGGTATTGGAGTACCGCGTCTGGATTCCGTATCGGTCCACGAGGAGCAAGGCTGGTTGTATGAGACTGCGGGTCTGGGTGCGTTCGCATGCCATCCTTCATTGAGCAGGAGAGATGAGCCTGCTCAATGAAGCTATTACGGTGGTCGGGTTGGGTGGTATCCAATGGAGTATTAATCGGTGTCCTCGCTGACTAAGATGCGTCGGGTGGGTTTCGTGATGATCAAGGAGTTCAACTGGTCTTTGACAGACGTTAAACTCCGTCGGACGATCGTTTGGTAAGGCTCATCAGTTTTCAAGGACTTCGGAGTGACACTATGCAGGGTATTTTTGAGCTGATTCACCAGTTTCTCGAGTTCCTGGTCATTGCTTAGATTGCGGCCTTCAAACTCATTCAGAAATGCGGTGAGATTGGTCAGGGCTGATCCTCTGAGTACTTTGAGTTTCCCGTGTTCGTCCGGGGTCAGCTTTTCGAGCAGATGATTGACGAGTTCCTGCATCAGAGTGCGTAATCCTTCGCGGATATCTTCGCCAATGATTTTGAACTTTTCGACGAACTTTTCTCGTTCGCGTTCAGCCATGTCCTGGTTGATTCTATTGAGGACGCCGGGGAGATCGAACGTCATGAATTGAACGTCGAAATAGAAGCTATCCCGAATTTCCGTGATGGTCGGGTATTCCGCTTCCTTGAACTCGTCTTTCAGTTTGAGTCGAGCGTCATCTTTCCGATCCGGGTAGACTTCGATAAAGGCGTCGATCAACGCGGCGCGTTCGCTTCGAAACTCCTCGATGAGATGGGCCAGCTGATTGAGGGCGGCCGCAGGAACGAGAGCCATGCCTCGGCCAATCTTGGCCGGCATGTCAAACCGGTGTAAATGACGTCGAATCCGACTGTCCAATTTCTCGATCTCCGAATATTCAGCGCACGAGATTAAGGATTTCGTGATGCGAAACATCGAATGATCAGCTTTGGACTTCACTTTGACCTTCGACTTCCGTTGGAGCCCGATTTTGCGGATCGTCAAGGTCATACAAACGGCTTTCGAGAAGAGATCTTCGGCAGTGAGGTCGGGCATTGTGACGACAGGCATAGGGTGTTCCTTAGTGAAAGTGATGAACAGGTCAGATATTACGGATCCGCGCTGAGAAATTACGCGGCTGCAGTGGTCTTGTCGTCGAGATGGAGCCGGCGCTGACGAACTTTTGAGGCGGCTGCCGGTTGGGTAGGGACATCTTTGTAGTAAATGCCGGGAGTACTAGCCGACAGATAGGCTCCTGAGGCTTTGGTATACAGTGCATCAACACTGTCTTTGGCACTGATGGCGATTGGAACGATGTAACTGGCGGCTTCTTCTAGGGAGATATTCAGGCGCCAGGCGATATCGACGCATTGCCGTATCTCCGCTCCGGTCCAAGGTCTGTCGATGAGAGTTCCCGTGATACTCGGGTGGTTGTATTTCTGTTGATAGATGGACCAGATAGCTTCCCTCTCCTCGCGAGTCGGGAGCGGGAAGACGAAGGTGCCGAGTCGGAAGCGACGTCGAAGCTCCGGCGATAAGGCCTCGATACTGTTGCAGGTCGCGAGGAACAGCGCATTGTTGTTTGTGATGGAGGAGATGATCTTCAAGGCCTGCCGCATATTGGTTTCACTGGCTCCCACTTGAGCTTGCTTGATCCCGCCGAGATCCAATTCAATCGTTGGAATATCCGCTTCATTCCCTGCAGCTTTACTCAGCAGGGATTTGCTGGTGCCGGGTGCGCCCAACATCAAAATGCCGGTGGTGTCCGTGTTCTGCATGTATTCCAGGAGCTGTTTGTGGATGTCCTGGGAGACGCCGGTGTTGTCCCCGTGTGTGGATTGGCTTCCTGAAAGCCCTTTCTCAATCTCATCCAGGAATACGATGCCTTCTGGTTTGCAGCGTCCGTTTAAGATGGCTGACAAGAAATGCTTGGCCTGCGGGACGCCGCCGATATCGGAGAATCGCTCTTTCCCTCGGTAGATCTTCAATCCTGGCGTTTGTTCGATCGCATAATATTTGCGTTCTCGCAGACGCTCAATGTCGAGTCCGTTTGTGGTGAAGGAGAGCGCCACGGCTTGTTCGGCCGCAAAGCTGGAGAGGCCGGTCATTGCCGTGATGGATTTCCGAATGAGATCGTCAGAAGGTTCAGGGAGGTTGGGCAATTCTGCGCGGGCGTTCTGATACTGGTCGGTGAGAATCTGCCTCAATTCCTGTTCGGTTGGAAGCGGATCCTCCAGGACGAGGATATCGTGTGTCAGCTCTTTAGGAACGGCAAGGTGCGGACTGAGCAAGACGAGGGTTTGCATGCCGGATTTGAACTGGTCTCGGAGCAGCCAAATGGCTTGCATGACGGCCGTGTCATGCAGGAAGCGATGGGCATTGTGGACAAAGATGGTGGTGTTCTCACGCACCGTGAGGAGTTTTTGCAGCGTGAGCGGGAGGTTCTTCATCCAGCCGGGTTGTTTGTCTTGTGACAGCTGGGCCAGCACGTCCTGGCTTGTCAATTCATTCGGGGCGCGGTCTTCTTGGATGAGATGCTGTTCATATTTCGTGAGGGTCAGTCCTTCGATGATGTCCCATTGAAGAAACGCATACGGCGATTGGGTGAGATGAGCGGGTTTCGCTTGAATCAAGGTGGCGATGGTCAAACTGGGATCGGCTGTGTTGACGCCGATCAATGGTACGCCGGCTTCTAACGCTTTCTTGAATTCTTTTTTTAGGCAGGTCGGCATAATCATGCTCCTAGATTGTGAAGAGATACCTTGTGTGCCCTGGGACGTACTGCCGCATGGGTGAATGGAGAAGCAGAGAATTTAGGCGGTTTGCCCGGGCGGAACGACTTTCTGACGAGGAGTAGAGGCGGCGATGAAATTGAGCAGCTGTTGCTTGGACCGGAGAAAGCCGGGTTCGTCTCCTGCCGTAAATAAGGCTTCGCATTTGTCGAGCATCGTGACGATGGTGGCATAACGCCGCTCGTGTGGATAAATGCCCATGGTGGCATCGGCAATTGTCTTCCAGTGAAGATAGGCCTGGGATCTAGGCGCTTTCGCCGGTGGTGGTTCAGGGGGCGTGGAGACAGGAGCGTTGATCATACGAAGATCCTCATGTCGTGTCGTAAACGCTGCAGTAGGGGTGCCGTCGGCGGCCCGGACAGTGACCGCTCGGAGGTGTCGTTCCTGGATCCGTCTCCCTGATTCAAGCATGATGAGAAGACGTCCTTGCTCTATGGCGATATGGGTGACGCGTCCGTTCTGTGTCGCTTCTTTCTGTTCATCCCAATAGACAATGTCGTAGCCAGGTTGGATCCGGCAGGGGCGGCTTGCGCTCTCGTCTGGTAGTGTCTGGATCGGACGTCGACAAATCTGACAGTGAGTCCAGTGAGGGCTGAGTACGGTGTGGCAGATTGCGCAGCGTGGTGCGGGTGTCGTCATATCGGAATGTGTAGTGTATCGAGTGTGAGTTTCAGGGTGAGAAGGGGCGGGGGCATACAGAACTCCTTAAGCAGCCATAGGCCTCGCAGGGGTAGGGTGATAGTACAGCGTGTGACCGATCCTCTGTGCTGTAATCCGGCCGCTCTTGAGCCATTCCTTTATCAGTCGAGGTGCGACACGGCCGCGAACTTCCGCGGCGGCTAGAGGCTGGTGGTGCAGTGCCTGTTGTAATTGTTGTGCGATCGTCTCGCGATAAGCGGCCACCTTTACTGCCCGCGGTGTTGGGAAGGGGAGTGTATGTGCTTGATAAAAGGCATCCAGGGTCTTCCAGTGCCGGGTGATACCAGCGGCGAGGCCCGTGGAGTGCAATTGAATTTCATAGAGTGAGGGTGGATGGCCAAGTCGGCGGTTCAATTGTTGGTACCGGCGCAGAAGACAGCGCTGCATGCGCTCAGTTCGTCGATGATGGAGCATCGCTTTGACCCGAGAACGTGTTGCCGGCGAGAGCATCTGAGTGAAAAGACCGACGGACATGCGATAGCGTCTGGCCAGATGCTGAAGTCGTGTGGCTCGTGGAGCTGCGGATATCAGACTTTCGGCTGTCCGGGTCAATAAGGTGCGGCGTTGGCGACGGTAGCGAGTTCGGCTCGAACGGTACCGAAATAAACCTCGAGCCATGCCTTTCCGTAACAGTTGATGAATATGCTGACGGGTCGTCTTGCGCGCGGTGGCAACGGCTTGCAGTGAGTGTGTAGCTGAGAATTCCTCAAATAGGGAGGATAACGCAGCATCGGTCCAAATGATGGCGGTGTGGGGTGTCATGCGGATCTTTCCTGCTCGCTGCTGCTGAAGTTGGCATTGTTTGCCGTGGGGAATAAGGTGTCTTTGTAGAGGGTATGCAGAGGGTGTAAGGGAACCTCATCCGGTGGAGGGAGTAGCTCGATGCGTGGAAAGTCTGAAGGGCCCGGCCAGGGGCGAGGAAAAGGCCCAAGCCCATAAACCCCTTTGGGAGTGCGGTGAAGGGTGTTCGCCAGGTGGCAGAGGAACTCGTCTTGGCTGGCAATCCAGCCGATGATCCAGGGTTCACGACGCAGGAGATCAGGAACGTGCTTTTGCAAGGTCATTAAGAGTTCACGCTGTTCGTCGATCCGTTTGTAGATGCCGCATTGACTGGATCGGAGAATATGTTCTGTGTCTGTGTCTTGGCCAATCCTGCTGGGTGCAGGGCGAAAATAGCGTCGGATCCAATCCCACATGATGTCCTCTCCTACTTGATCGTGTATCCAATGGCCTTCCAGATCCCCTCGGAGTCGAGGGTCATGACGACCGTTTCTAGCGCCTGATCTTTCTTTTCGAACGACGTGAGAAAATGGGCAATTGCATAGCGGGCGTTGGGGACACCGGGAAGGGTTGTTTTATACTCGGTCATTGAATGCTGCCGTTGGATCACCTTGCCGAACGGCTCTCGGTGCGCAACTAAGGTCTGTGTCCATTGAGGGGCCGGGATGGCGCGTTGGAGATATGGTGCGGCGGAGCGCCAGCTCTCTTGATATTCGTGGTGATCGAGATAGGCAAGCCAGTGTTCCACGACAGTAGTGGGCAATGTATCTGTGGCCCAGCAGGGCGATAGCAGGCTAGTTATTAGCAGTGCGAAGGCGAAAAGCGAGGTGAAGCGTGTCATAGCAAAATCTCCCTATAGCGTGGTGGCATGTTCTTGAGTGGGCCATATGTAGCGATCTTGCAGTGAGAGGGGGAGTGGATGGCCGACGGCGTGGTGATACAGTGTTGAGAAGAAGTGATGGATCTGAGCAATTTCGTGACTGTGAGGATTGTGTGGCCGATGGCTATGAAACAGTTGTGCACGGATGACGATGGCGTTATGGGATGCGAGGTTGGTGGGTGGAGGAATGAGTGTGAGTGAGTCCTCCGGATCCCGGAGTGTGTTGATGGTCGTCCGATGCACCGTATGGTTAGACGGAATGTCGAGTGGTGTGGCGTAAAAGGCAAAGAGGAGTTCTCCCCATCGTTTGGGATGGAGGAGATCTACCGACCAGACGTTGATACACTGACGGGTATCGAAGCGATGCCACGGACTGTTTCCTGCTTCAATATCGTGTGCGGAACAAAATTGGTGTATTCGGTTCCAACTAGCTGGTGAGACAATGGCGAGGGGAATGAACGGCGGTTTGGGGTCTTGATAGACTTGGAGGAGTTCGTTCACCCACTCTCTTGCAGTCATGGATTTAGTCGAAAGCGGTGTCATGAGTTCGGTATAGGCCGACAGCCATTCGTGAAGCTCGTTTGGCGTCGGAGGGGGCAAGACAGGGTATTGGTGTCGATGCCGCCAGTTTGTGAATGCCACTCTCATGCGTTGGAATGGGGGAATCATTGTTTGTTTTCCGCGTCGTGGTGAAGAGAAAGAGTTTGCGGTGTTCTCGTCATGCCTCGCACTTTCTCTATCAATAACCAGCAGATGCCAATCTGTAGGAACAGGGCGAGCAGGAGGAGTTGAGAGAGCCAAGCGTCAAGCGGATCCATGAGGAGATTGAGAATCCTTCCTGTGTTCCATAGGGAGTAACCTGTCATGACGGTGCAGAGTGCCCACCAAAAGAGAGTCCGCCTCGGAACTTCACGAATAGTAGAAAGCAGCCTCGTGAGGCAGGACTGATGTTGTGGCATCGGATTCTTTCCTTATCTGTAGTTACTCATTAAAAGTGCTGAATTCGTCGAGGATCTCTTCAACCGATCGGTTTTCTATGACTCGTGCGATCGCGAGACGTTTTGAGTATTGCTGCCCTGAGCGTCCGATCGCCGTGGGCGAGAGTTCTTCGGCTCTCTCTCGGAAATCTTCGAGTATGTGTTCCAGATCGGGGTGAATTTCGTCGGGCCAGAGAATGGTGGCAATCATCCAGGCTTGCAGCTCTGGATGGAGGCTTTCCGGTGGCGGCGCGAGTGAGTCCTCTTCCTGTGACAGGGAACCAGCGGGGAGACAATCCAAGTAGGCGACCATCAGCCCGGGCACAAATGCTCCCCGGAAATCTTCTTCAAGGTTAGAGATCCAGTAGAGGCCGTCGCGCCATCGTTCAATAGCGCATTGCATTAAGAGGGATGTCCCGTTGGGCGTGAAGATTTGAAGAATCCCAGCGTATAGTTCTGCTGGGATATCCTGATCTGGATAGGAGTCAATAATGTCTTCGCGGCGCCAGCGCGCGGTGAGCGTAAATGGAGTTCTGGCGGTGAATAAGTAGTCTCGCTCCGCTTGCTCAAGCATGCTGTTCATTGCGGGATAGAGATCGGCGGGGCTTCCGCAGAGTGTTGCAAAATCTCGGACACGAGCGAGATGTGTCTTCAGATGAGCGATAAGTGAGGCCAATAATTCCTTGCGGACCCACTCACGATCGTTGCTGTTCAAGGTGGTCCAGCCAGGGCCGAGACTCCGAAGGGACTCCGGTGCGCTACTCCAATCAGCGACAGGGCCGGCAAGACTCATAATCTGTTCTGCGTTGGATTCAGGGAGTGGAGAGGGGGCGATCATCCATTCCCATTCTGGGAAATTATTGTGATGCAGACAGAGCTCGAAATAGCGTGTCGTGGTAGGAGGGTCGGCAACGATGATGCGAGCTTGCATGGATCAGTCCTCTCTTTACGATCGTGTCGTCTGGACATAACCGAGTGGTGCTATGACTCCTATTACGGTTGATGAATGCGGGGCTGTCGTCAGCCTAGTCAGCTGGTCTGCTCATAGAAACCGTTGGTTATTCACGACTATTCGGCCGATTTGAGAATACGGAATGTGGCGGGGCTAGTTATGTGACGAAATGGTGTTTGGCATGATTGTACGTTTCGTGTGTCATGACGGAGAGAGGGGTGATGCGATCCGGATGGATGCGGAACAGGATGCGATAGCGATAATTCAGGGGGATGCTCAATAAAGTCCGGTCAGCTTCCATCCGTTTTCCCAGGAACGGGCGGTAATCTCGAGTCCGTGTAATGTGTTGGATGATATGTCGGGCTTTGTCGACTAATTGCGGTGAGGGGAGGGTTTGGAGATCGATCAGATCGTTGAGATGGGCATGAGTCCGCTGGATCTTCTCTGCTATCTGGGCGCTACGCTGCGCCTCTCGGCTCTTTCTGTTGAGTTCTTGATGCGCACATACGTGACAATATTGCCCTTTGCCGTGATGTCCGCATGGGAAGTGTTTACGACGAACCGGCATAGGTGTTCTCTTTCAGGTGGTCTGTCTCCTATTACGGGTTCGTAATGGAGAGGAGTATGAGCACTGCCGGATCTGATCAGCGAGGTACATGTGAATTAGTCTCCTGTCTGGTTCCGTGCCCGTTGTCTCAAGAATGAGAGGTACTCGAGATACTCTTCGAGTGGTTGGATTGCCAAGAGGGTGATCCCGATAAGGTAGAATGTCATGGTGATGCAAGTTGCAAGGCGAATATCGCTATTCCAGAGAAGCGCGAGACTGTGTGAGGTAAGCGCCAACATGACGAGGCGGACTCCAATGGGTATCAGTCTGGTCTGGTGAGTGAGTGGTCTTGTCATAGATTATCCCTCCGTTTAACTGCACCCGGTCGAGCTGCCGCATTGCATACAGCGCTTGCAGGTGCCGTTGCGAACCAAGGTGAACTGATTGCATTCCGGACAGGGGTCGCCTTCATAGCCGTGATCCCGTGCCGTTTGCATCGCCGCCTGCATGTCGCCTGAGACTTGTTCGCCGGCAGACAGATACTTCCCTTTCCCATTGGTCTGGGCGTATGGCTTGACGGAATCTGCGCGCAAGTCTTCTTGGGTGATCTTCACATGGGCGAGGTCTTGCCGATCGAGGTAATGTACGGCGAGGTCCCGCATGATGTAGTCCATCAGGGAACTGCACATTTTGATGTGATCGTGGCCGTGGACAGGGCCGTTCGGTTCAAACCGCATGAAGGTGTACGCTTCGACGAACTCTTCCAGCGGAACTCCGTACTGCAGTCCTAATGAAATGGCGATGGCGAAACAGTTCATTAAGCTGCGGAAAGCTGCCCCTTCCTTGTGCATGTCGAGGAAGATTTCGCCGAGGGTCCCGTCGGCATACTCACCCGTTCGGAGATAAAGTTTGTGTCCTCCAATGACGGCCTTCTGGGTGTAGCCCTTTCGTTTGTTGGGGAGAGCACGATGGGCACTGCGCGTATCTACTATGGTCTGTTTGGCGAGTTCTTCTGCGACTGCTGCAATATCTCGTCTCTTTACGGCGCCGGCGAGTGTTTTGGCTCCGATCGCATTCAGCGGTTGGCTGAGTTTGGAACCGTCGCGATAGACGGCGAGGCATTTCACACCGAGGGTGTGGGCGAGTCGGTAGATGGCATCGATCTCTGAGATCTCGGCATCGGGCGGGAGATTGACGGTTTTGCTGATGCCTCCGCTGATGAAGGGTTGGACTGCGCCCAGCATCTGGACGTGGGCGGTTGGTGCAATGTAGCGCGTGCTATATGGCCCGCATTTATTCGCACAATCGAAGACCGCAAGATGTTCCGGTGCGAGATGCGGCGCGCCTTCGATCGTCAAGGTCCCGTAAATATAGCGATTGGCTTCTTGGAGGTCGGCCGGTGTCCATCCCAGATGGGTGAGGAGGGAAAAGTCAGGACTGTAGATCGTGCTTTCCGGCAGACCAAGGCGGGTCAGACACCAGTGCTTTCCGATGAGCTCGGGTGTGATCAGCGTCTGGATATTTATTCGTGAAGAAATATGAGATTCCAGCTGTGTGATGATGGAGTCTGGGATCCCCATCGTGGCATTGTGTCGAAGAAAAGCCGGACAGGTTCGGAGTGTGCCGTGGCCGAGGATGTAGTGGAGGATGTCCTGAATCGCGTGGGCATCATACCCGAGTTGCTCCAATGCAGGAGCGACGGAGGCGTTCACCAGTTTCATAAATCCCCCGCCGGCGAGCTGCTTGTCCTTTACCAAAGCAAAATCTGGTTCCACGCCAGTGGTGTCGCAATCCATGACTAAACCGATCGTACCGGTGGGTGCAATGACCGTGGTTTGGGCATTGCGAAATCCTGAGAGCGATCCTGTTTTGTATGCTGTCTCCCAGGCGACGGCCGTAGCCAGTTGTAGGTTCTTTGGCACGTATTGGTAGGTGAGTGATTGAGGGGCGACGGACAAGTGCTCGTAATCTTGCAGTGGTGTCCCACCCAGATGTGAGAGACCGGCTGCGCGCGCGTGATTGCGAATCACACGAAGCATGACTTCTTTGTTTTCTTCATAATGGAAAAAGGGCTGATGTTGAGTGGCCATCGCGGCACTGGTTGCATAGGCTTCTCCGGTCAGCAGGGCAGACAAAACGGCGGCATATTCGCGTCCTGCTGGGGAATCATACGGTAATCCCAATTGCATCAGGAGCGCGCCGAGGTTGGCGTAGCCGAGTCCGAGTTGGCGTAACTGGGCTGACCGTTCCGCGATGAGCCGGCTGGGGTAGGAGGCCATTGTGACAGTGATATCGAGGGTGATGGTCCAGAGTCGGATGGCATGGGTATAGGCGTCTACATTGAATGTCTTGTCAGGATTGAGGAACTTGATGAGATTCAGGGACGCGAGATTACAAGCTGTGTCATCGTTGCTGAGGTACTCGCTACACGGATTGCTCGCATTGATTCGGCCTTGAGCCGGGGTGGTATGCCAATCATTGATCAGCGTGTCGTACTGGATGCCTGGGTCGGCGCAATGCCAGGCGGCGGCGCAGATCTGATCCCATAAGTCGCGTGCGCGAATTTCTTTGGCGATTGTCTGGTCTGTCCGTTTCTTCAGCGCCCACATCCCATCAGCTTCCATGCAAGCGAGGAAGTCTTGGGTAATGCGGACACTATTGTTGGCATTTTGGCCCGTGACGGATTGATAGCCTTCTCCTTCCCATCCCAAGTCATACGTTGAAAATGCAAACGTTCCGGAGTGGGTGGCTGTGAGTTTGAGCGCGCGTTGTATATAGGCCTCCGGAATCCGGTGTTCCCGGGCTTCGTTCAGGACATGGGCGAGTTCTGGGTTGTTGGTGGGGTTGGTTTCAAGCAGCACGTCGTCGGCCACGGGCATCCAGGCATTTTCCATGATGCGATTCAGGAGGGACGCACATAGGTGTGAGCCTACCACCAGGGCAGCGACTTTTTGTTCTTCCTGCACTTTCAGATGAATAAAGGCTTCGATATCCGGATGGTCGATGTTTAAGATGACCATTTTGGCGGCGCGGCGAGTGGTTCCGCCCGACTTGATGGCTCCGGCGGCGGCATCGCCGATTTTGAGCCACGACATGAGTCCAGAGGACGTGCCTCCGCCTGAGAGTCGTTCTCCGTGTCCACGGAGATTGGAAAAATTGGTGCCGCTTCCGGAGCCGTATTTGAAGAGACGTGCTTCACGAGCCCACAGATCCATGATCCCGCCTTCATTGACCAGGCTATCGTTGACCGATTGGATAAAACAGGCGGATGCCTGGGGACAGATATAGGCGGTTGAGAGTTCTTCGGTGACCCCCGTCTGGAGGTTATGATGCCAGAGTCCTTGTGCTTCTCCTTTGATGCCATAGGCATGATAGAGGCCGGTATTAAACCACTGCGGAGAGTTCGGTGCGCCGATTTGATGGCTGAGCATGAATTGCATTTCATCAGTGTAGGCGCGAGCATCCTCTTCATTGGAAAAGTAGCCGTATTGTTTCCCCCAATACATCCAGCAGTTGGCCAATCGTTGAAAAACCTGTCTGGCATCGCATTCTCCGCCAAGGGTGCCATCTGGTTGTTGCACACCAGTTTTCCGCATGTATTTGGTGCTCAGAATGTCAACTGCGATTTGGGACCAGGATTCGGGAGCTAAGATGGTCTTCACGTGATTGCCGTCTCCCCGCTGTTTCGGGGTGCGTTCGACATAGCGCTGGTCCGCGTAGGGTGTCTGGAGAGATTTGGTGAAGTAGCGTGGAATATGCATGGGAGACTCCTTTTTCTGTTGCAGTTCGCGTGGTTCCTAAGATGGTTGTGATGGATATGGCGTGTCAGAAGCGTTCGGTCCTGGCTCTGTATCTCGGGGGAACCGTATTAGTGAAGGAGACCCTTCTTGGTGAAAGGAGACCTTCCAATGGTTGCGAGTACAGAAATGCCTGGTGATGACGCTGGCGCCTCGGACAGTCGTCCGACGTCGATGGACCGGTTGTTGGAGATTAATCGACAGGGCACTCCGAAAGCCTTGTGGCCCGGGCGAACAGTCTTTGGTTTTGGCGCACGGATGAACGTTGAGCCGATTGAAGAAGGATTGATTGATATGGCCGATGCCGATCGGGCCGGCCATGTAGGGTGTCTGGGGACAACCCGTTGCGGCAAGAGCCGTTTGATCGAAGCGGTGATGGAGCAAGATATTCGAAAGAATTACTCCGTGGTCGTGTTTGACCCCAAAGGAGATCAGGAACTGTTCTCGAAGTTTGTTCAAGTCGCGGCTGAGTGTGGCCGACTGGAAGATGTGATGATGTTGACTCCGATCTTCCCTGATTATTCGGTCTATTTGGATCCGTTGTCCGATTACTTTATGGAAGAAGAATTGGTGAATCACATTTACAGCATTCTGCCCGGGAAAGACTCGCCGCAAGCGGAGTTCTTTACGGGTACAGCTGAAAGTGTGGGCCACTCGATTATCAGTGCGTTGACCCGTCTTTCTCGAGCTCGTGGCGAACGTGTCCCCTTGACGTTTGATGATATTAAGAAACGAATTGGGCATGATGATCTGAAACGATTGTCGGAGAGTCTGTCGATGCTGCCCAATACGGAAGATTTGCGACATACGATTGACTCGTTTACCTCGAATCCTGCGCTCCAGGACTACTACACGAAGATCTCCGGTTCGCTGCGCGACGGAATGCTGAAACTGACGATGGGCAATACCGGACGGATTATTGGCAAAGCCCGGACGAATCCATTTATTCAGCGGTTGGAACGGGGACAACGAGTGCTGTTCTTTTGCACGTTGGGCAGTATGCTTACCTCGCGGGTGTCGTATGTTGTGGCCAAGGTGTTTGTGTCCATGATTCAGTCGTTGGCGGGTCGTATGTTTGCGCGTGGTTCGAAGCTGGCTGTGCCCCTGTGCCTGCATTTGGACGAAGGCCATAACGTCTTGTATCCGGGCATTCACGAGTTGTTTGCCAAAGCCGGCGGGGCCAACATTTGGGTGCATTTGTATACTCAGTCGAAAGCCCAAATTGAACGTGAAGCGGGACATTTGTCCGCGCAGAGCATCATTGACAGTATCAACACGTGGACCTACTTCCGTTTGAATCATCCTGAAACAGCGCATCATGTGCAGGAAACGAGTCCTGTCGTGGATCGACAAGAAGCCGTTATTTCTCTCGGAGCTGGTGTGACGTTCCGGGGTATGAAGCAACGACAAATCCAGCAAGATAAAGTGATTTCGCTGCCCGACCGGTGTTTCTATTTCCGCGGACGAGAGATGGAATGCAAAGGGCAGACATTGGATGTCTATCCGCCGTATGTGCGCGTGAAGTTTCCACATGTTACGAATGAGGGGTCGCTGTCTGGGGTGATCCCCCCGTCAACGTGACCCATTGGGACTCCTTCTGATTCAGTTCGCGCAGCCTGGTGACGGACTCTCGTGTCAGCATCCCCAAGAATTGGCCGGCTTCATAGACGAGCAGACGCGGCGATGCGGTGAGGAGCATTTGGTCGAACGCCTCATTGATCGACGCATTCGGGTGAATCAGAATTTCATTGCTGATCGGCTCGATCAGCGTCCGAATCGGGGTCTGCGAATCACTATTCCAGTCTGGATGGAGACGGAGGATGTTGTAATGCAAGTGTCCAATGACTTCGCCTTGTCTGATAGCCGGGAAGTGATGGTATCCGTATCGTAGAAAGAGGTCTTTGACCTCTTGAACCGTCTGGGTTTCTGACACACACAGGACATGGGAGCGCGGGATCATGATGGTTGAGACTCGTCCCGTGAGGCGATGGCTGAACTCCACGCTGTGATGTTGGCCGTCAGAGACCATGCGTAAAATGATCCCCCCAATCATCAGCCAAAAGGTGCTCCATTGCAGAAAGAGTCCGATGACACCGACGAGCATCATGGCGATCGCAATGCGTTTACCGAGCAGAGCCGCTCGTTCAGTGGCTTGAGAGAAGGAGCCGCATCGGTGCCAAAACCAGGCTCGTAAGACACGTCCGCCATCCATAGGAAAAGCGGGGACGAGGTTATAGCCGGCCAGGATGAAGTTGAACTTCATGATGTAGGCGGCAATGGGGAAGTCAGATACGGGCCAGAGGATAAGTCCGATCATCGCTGAACAGAATGGCCCCGCGACTGCGACGATGGCTTCAAGGCGAGGACTGGAGAGTTCCCTCGGCAGCATGGTCCATCCCCCGACGATATGCAGCATGATCTCATTGATCTTGATTCCGTGTGCGGTGGCGACTCCAGCATGCGCGCATTCGTGGAGGAGGATGGAGAAGAACAGGGCGAACGTGCTGAGCAGGCCTGAGGCCCAATAGAGGGTATTCGGATGGTCCGGCCAGATTCCAGGATAGTAGCCGGTGGAAAGACTCCACGTGATCAGTGTGACCGCAATGAGCCAAGACCAATGGATGATGACGGTATACCCAAGAAACGGAAAGCGTAACCGGTGCATAGTCTGTCCTCTTAGTGTCCGTGAATGGTTTTAGAAAGGCGCGCCGGGATAATCGCATCAGCCCGAAATGCTCGGGCCTGCCAAAATGCGCGAAGCGGGTGTCCGTCTTGTTTGTCATACCCGACGAGCAATTGAGTGATCTGATGCTCCTGGTGGAGGTGTTGTTCGAGGAGGTCAAAGAACGGATGAAGCAGTTCCCATGAGTGGAGGTGAAAGGGACTCGATGGAGCTTGAATCACGGCTTGTGTCGATCCGAAGTAGACAGTTACGCGGATCAGCGTGTGGCGCCGGTATTCCATATCGAGATCAGTCCAGCCCGATATTGGGGGTTGGTTGGTGCGCTGGTGGAGTTTGGCAAGCGAATAGGTGCGTTGGAGCAGTAACCGTTCCTGTTCGCCAGGCGTCATCAGGGGCCGTGGCTGCGGAAGCTGTGTAGATCGAAAGCGGGGTGTGAATCCGATCATCATGAGGTTGGTCTTTTCAATCTGCAGGGGATAGAGGACTGTGGCGTGACCATGCAGGACATCATTCAAGGTGTATTGGGGCTGTCGTGTACGGGGGGACAGCAGCCCGGACGTGGTATCGATTAGAATTGGTTCAACAACCATTGAGGACATGACGTTCCTTTTACTGGCCCGTGGTCTGTACGGTGGTATTACTGCTCGCCGATTTCTTCTCTGTCTGGAGTTCTTGGGATGGGAGGAGGTCTAACGTGCGGAGTTCGGCGTCCACGTCTTGAAGTTCGTCTAGCAGTTCATATCGCCGTGCTTCGAGCCGGCTGCGTCGCTGGGCCGGAGTCGGGCGAGACAGATCTGTCGGGCAGGAGGCCCATTCAGAGCTTGCTTTCGTGACATCAAACTTGTGCTGGACTAGATCATGAACGGAAAGGGTTCCCGCTAAATAGGCATCGATCCGTGCTTTGGCGGCGAGATCTTGCCCATCGCCTAGGAGAATGAGGTATCCGCTTGGAACGGTGAGATACCACGCGAGGAGTTGGATCGACTGTTTCCGGCGTTTCAGGATTCCCAAACGGGTTTCGATGATGTCTAGTGGATGCGTGTCAAAGCGTCCATGGATTCGGATTTGCGTTGGCGAGACGGATTCCCGTTGGAGCGGAAAGAGTTGCTGTTCTATGCGGTTTGATGCCGGGTTCCAGATCAACTTAGCCACGTACGGCACTGCATCCAGTGCATTACAAGTTGCATCGAAGGCGAATGTGAGTGGAGATGTGGGCATCACGAACCTCCTATGGGGGTGGTCATGATGAAATCCTATTGCCTGATAGCGAAATGCGGTCCAGGGCCGCATCCGGTATGGCATCCAGAAAGCGGGAACATTTGCCCCCTTCCGTGGGATAGGTGATGATCAACCCGTGCTTGGCTCGTGTGACCGCCACATAGAGCAAGCGTCGTTCTTCTTCCAATCCCGCGGGTACCTGTGCGGCTCGACTATGTGGAATGCGGCCATCCATCGCGTTGATGAGAAAGACCGCATCCCATTCCAACCCTTTGGCTGAATGAATTGTGGAAATAACCAGCGTGTCTGCTGGGTGATCGGCGGATTGGCGTTGTTCGGAGGTCCCGGTGTTGTTAAGAGCTTCCAGGAGATCACTTAAGGAGGTTGCATCTTTGTGGCAAAACACGAGATAGGCGAGTTCATTCATTCGCTCGGTGATGTCGCTCGGGTAATGTCGTTTGAGGTACGGCAGGTAGTGATCCAGGATCTGTTGCAGGCGTAACGCGAGTGGGATGTCCTCCTGGGTGAGTCCTGCAAGGAGATGCGCGAGCGTATGCAGCTCCGTCGCAGCGACACCGGTGTGTTGTTCCAGTACCTGGAGCGGATGGGTGGTCTGTTTAATCTGCTTGATGAGCTCTTCGGCCGTCGCTGGGCCAATGCGATCGATTAAGAGTAAGAGGCGTTGCCAGGCCAGCCGATCATGTGGTCGTGCGATGACCGTGAGATAGGCGATAAAATCTTTCACATGCGCGGTTTCGACAAGGGCGATCCCTCCATATTTGAGGAACGGAATGCGCTGGTGAGTCAGTGCGGTCTCGAGGTCATACGAGTGCGCAGATAAACGCACCAAGACGGCGATGCGATGGAGACTGAGTCCCTGTTGTTGGAGTGCACGAATCTGGTTGATTAGATAAATGCTCTGTTGGTGTTCGTCCGGGCACTCCACCAGTTGGGGGCGTGGACCAGTGGTTTTCGTGGTGAAGAGGGATTTGGTGTGCGGCGAGTGTGTTTGGGCAATCAGGCAATTCGCCAGCTGTAAGATTGGTTGTGTGCTGCGATAGTTGTGTTCAAGCTTGTAGATGAGAGGGCGTTCAAAGAGATGGACGAATTCCTCCATGTTGCGGACATCGGCCCCGCGAAACCGGTAGATCGATTGTAAATCGTCTCCGACCACCATGATGTTGTTATGGGGTGCGGCGAGTTCACGGACAAGTTCAGCCTGCAGTCGAGTGGTGTCCTGATACTCGTCGACGAGTAAGGCTTGATATTGCGCCGTCAGTGCTTGTGCAGCGTGCGGTTCTTCAGTCAGGAGGCGATGGACGAGCAAGAGCAGATCGTCGTAATCAAATCGTTGCTGAGTCCATTTCGCGTCGACAAACTGACGATGTAAATTGAGAATCGAAGTCGTATGCGCACTGTATTGTGGAAACTCCTGCTCAAGCGTGGTCTCAATGGGCGTGAGGCTGTTTGAGGCAAGTCCAAAGAGACTCATGAGCGTCCGTTTATCGGGAAAGCCTTTGATGCGGGTGAGATGCAATTTGCTGGCAAGCAAATGGAGCATGCTGCCGGCATCGCTTTCATCCATCAGCGTAAACGTGCTGTGCAATTTGATGGCGTGACCATGCTGACGGAGCCAGCCATTGGCCATACTATGAAATGTGCCACCCTGGATCTTCAGTGTCGGGAACGGGTTGACTTCTTGGACCCGTCGCAACATTTCTCCGGCCGCTTTCTTCGTAAACGTGATGAGCAGAATATGGGCAGGATGAATACCGTGGGCGATCAGCCACGCCGCGCGCCGGGTTAGGACTTTTGTTTTACCGGTGCCGGCGCCGGCGAGGACTAAACAGGGGCCGGGTTGGGCGGTGACGGCTTGTAATTGTTGGGGATTGAGCTCCAGGGGATTGGCGATCAGGGTGAGGCTGTCCTGCGAGATGCGTAGCTTGGGGAGTGCGAGTCTTTGCACTGGGGCCCGGCCAAACATATTCAGTTGATCGTGGGGCGTAGACATGCCGATGATGCCGTCCTGGTGGAGTGTCAGGGTGCTGCAGGGATGTACCAGTGATAGGGTGCTGCCCATACCACGCTCCTTCCTTCCTAATTACGGGTGTCCATTTCTGTGGGAAGGAGCTAAAGGCCTGATTGTCTGGGGTAGTTGTGGTGACGATAGGGGACGAAAGGTCTGATTGGTCATCCGGCACAGATGTACGGCGTTCGATCCATTCTCATGGTATGGCTGGAAATAGGTGCAGGGGGCACAGAGTTGATCGGACGAGATTTCTTGATCGGCTTGTTTCTTTGCGAGTAATCCGAGGCCGAGTTGATAGAGTTCTTGCATTGTTGAGAGACTGAGACGGTGGATCTTCTTGAGAATGATGTGGGTCAGGTGATGGTGGTGTCTGGCTTCACGCCGGCCCAGGGCGGTCAGGCTGATGGTGTCTCGAGTGCGTCGCACCTGTCCGCTGGTGAGCATGCGCTGGAGGGCTTGCGTCAGGGGTCGGCGATGAATGCCGAGGATGGTGGTCAGAGAGTCGAGATGTCGGTGGGGAGCTGGGACCATCGCGAGGGCGATCAAGAGTTCATATTCGATGAGAGTTGCCGGAGAGGCCTCGGGATGACATTCCGCAAGATAGGCGAGGCTTAATTTGTGAAGCAGCGTCGTGAGGTCACGCCGAACGGCTTCCTCCTGCCTATCAAGGGGATGGATTGATTGGTGACGGGGTTGCTGTGTCATACGCCCTCCGGGTGTTTCGTACGGCGGCCATTGTAGGGAGATCTGGCGCAGGAACAACTAGCAGGAGTGATAGGATGGGTGCCTATTTGTAATAGGCGGTCACGGAACACGGTAAGATCAAGCCAGCACGCCTGCATTGAGGCGTGCTGGACTCTCTCTGACTCAAGGCGGCAACGCTTATGCGCTGGCCGACTGCCCGGGTTTGGTCTTGATGTGGCGATGGATGGGCACGATTTCTGCTTTTGGATAGAGGAGGGCTTCCTCAATGTCGTCGAGTTTGCCACGTGTGAGGGAGATATGATGTTGGATCAGCTTAATGTCTTCCGGGTGGAGGGGATGGGCGTGGTGAATCATCGTTTCAATCGAATCGCCCATCTTGATCAGTGATTCGAACCCTCCGCGAATGAGATGGGGATTGCCTTGGGAGGATGTCTTTTGGTGCAAGAGTTTTTCTGCGTCTTTGGCCGCCTGTTGCGCTGCCGCCATTTCCGACTCAGCGGATTTGACCTGTCCTTCAAGGACTTTCACTTGGTGTTTGGATTTGGCGTGTTCCGCCTTCAAGGCCGTGAGTTGGTTGGTCGCCGCGGCGAGTTGGCGCTCTAGACGATTCTTTTCAGAATTCGAGGTCGCCTCAACCCTTTGCTCGACGTCGGTGTGTAAGTCGTCGACTTCCTGTTGAATGCGTGTGGTCTCTTCCGACTTTAGCTGGAGTTGTTGTTCCAAGTGCCGGCGTTGCGTGTCGGCGAGAGCGAGGTTGGACCGTAATTGTTTCATCTCATCGATGAGTTGTGATTCTCGGGCATTGGATGGAGTGGGCGTGGAGAAGACAAGGCCTAGTTGTGTGTAAAACAGTTCCTGTGTCTCCTTGGAGGCATTCATCAAGTAGTGCACATTGTGAGGCCCGATATATTTCGTGAGTTCGCCGCTTTTGTGTAACTCTGCCAGCGGAGCGATGAGTGTTTTTCGGGCTTCACTGATCAAGGCTTGGCTGCGGGTCAATAACTCTTTGCGCTGTGACTCTGTCAGTTGGCGTCGATTGACATTCGCGCGGATGGCTTCGAGGCGCTGCGCTTCGGTAAAGACTTGGCGGCAGGCCACATCTTGGAAGCCGGACTCGCGTAAAATCCGCTCCCGATTGTACCCGTCGATAATGTCATAGCTATTCGTAGCCTCAACGAATTCGACGATGATGGGATGCAGCAGGGTGCGGATGCTGAGAATGCTGCTTTTGAGCCCCTCATACTCCGACGCTGTCAGCGGTGGGGTGAAATCCCGATAGAGCGGGTTCTGTGTGAGGCGATCAAGCGGTAAGCGAATGTCGATTGGTTCTGTCCCCGTCATGGGCGGACTCCTTTCCCTGTGTCACAGTGAGATAGTGTTCGAGACGGTCGATGTCCTCTTTCAATTGAATGAGAGAGTGTTTCATCGCGCGAATCGTTTTGCGCAGATGTGAGTCGACGGTATTGATGGAATGGGCGAGCAGTTCAGCTTGCAGCGAGTCTTCGAAATACCGGATCGGGATCCCGTGCGTATAGCCCTTCAATCTCATGTCAGGCTGTAATTCGACGAACCACAGTGACGGGGCATTCGGGAGAAGATTCTGAATCTCTTGTGGAAGTTGTGACTTTTGAATATTCAGCCAACGATATAACGTGCGGGTGCTGCCGGGAAGGTTCCGACGTTGGAGAAAGAGTCCGAATTCCCGAAGCGGTAACAGTGGCTCAACGCGTGAGCTGGTGGTGCTCTGCAGCGTATGGTCAAGGGAGATGTGTAATCGGGTTCGTTGACGCATGATGCCTCTTACGCGACGGATGTGATTTGCCGGATCGATTTGATGGTGCCCTGTTCGTCTTCGATGTCGAGAAAGGGCGGTTGTTCCGGATACAGGGCGGGATCATGGTATCGGATGATGCAGCCCTGGGATTCAAAGTGATGGCGATTCTCTTTGTATTGCGTGGGATGTAGACGGACGATGGTGTCTCCCCGGCGTGAATAGATATCGACCATATAGTCCTGGGGGGTGGTTGTCGACGCACAGGCGCGACGTCGAATACACGGTCGTGGGCGTGGGGTCGGAGCTGGTGTGTCCGGGAGCGCAGGAGGCGTGGTGGGGGTGAAGCCCGGACGCGGTTCGTAGATGGACCACGGTTGCGCGATAAAGCCTTTTTCTTGGATGAGGGTCTGCTTCCGCTCGTAGGTTCGGAGGGGGATCGTGACGACGAGTTGCCCGTAGGCATTGTAGATATCAATGACTTGGTCGTCATTTTGCTCGGCGATATCGATCGCGTGCGTGAAGAGCGTGGTGTCTCCGGGTATGGGTTCTTGTACCTTCCCATTTTCATCTGGTTGGTCATAACAGACTAACAGGGAGCGAATACGCGTGGCGTAATTCTTGGCTTCCGCGATCCGTCGGCCGCTTTTGCGGTACCGGCTGTAGGGAATGGAGACGACGACTCGTTGTGTGGTGCGATCGATGAGATCCACGATTTTATCGTAGCCGAGAAACTTGCCTTGAAAATGCCGGCTGACGTGCCAGGTGAGATAGGTGGTGAACTTCATGTTGATGGCGCGGGCGTCGTTCCAGGCGTGATGCGC
>FRDC01002383.1_pt1 | contig 24122 bp, 19 predicted proteins | sample 1106171 | NCBI WGS metagenome assembly FRDC01 (sample SAMEA3930566, study PRJEB13176) | freshwater metagenome | biome: Drinking water system; feature: drinking water; material: water | place: Singapore | collected 2014-12-20 | reverse complement strand
CCCAGCATCTTGGCCGCACTGGTGCCCGGCATTGCGATCTCTACCAGGCCGATGCTGTTCACATACCAGAAGCCCTGCCCGGTGGGTGCTTCGTGGAACACACGGGCGTGCGCGAGTTCCATGCGGCGAATGCGCAGGCGGCGATCGGTGCTCAAGCCTTCGCCCCGCAATCCGGTGAATGCGTTGCCGTAGTGATCGATGTAGATGATCTCGGGCAGATCCTCGCTCGGCAGCAGTACTTCCGGTGCGGAAATCTGCTTCACGTTCTCGTTCGGAAATTCGCCGGTCGCCACGGCGGCCGCGACCGGGGCGAACACGTCGCGCCCATGGAACGAAACCGCGGCATCGGGTGACCAGCCGGTGATGCGCCACGCGGACTTCACGGTGCCGCGTGCCCAGAGCACGGACAACAGGCCGTTGTCCGGACCGACATAGGAGCGGCCGTCGATCCGCACGACGATGCCGTTGCGGTCGCTGCCGACGCCGGGGTCCACGATGGCGAGGAACACGTGGCCGCGCGGCACCTGCTTCGCGAGCGCGGCGAGCAGGTGCGACGAGCACTGCACGTTGAAGCAGGGTGCCTCGTTGAGCAGGTGGATGATGCGCACCCCCGGTGCGTACCGGTCGATCACCGCTTCCACCTGCCCGACGTACAGGTCGGTCGAACCGAAGTCCGTGAACAGCATCAACGCCATGGATCACACGCCTTAGTCACAAGTCGTCGGAATGCCTCGGAACGAGGCCGAAATCTGCACCGTGACCCGTGACGAAATCGTTGCCCGCGCGATCGACGCCGCGTACCAGCCAGATGGGACGGCGGCTCAGACTGAACGAGACGCCCGCCTGGGTCTGGCTGTCGGGAACGGAGCGATCGTACCGCGAAGTGGCAGGCATGTAGCGAACGACGAAGCCCGCCCGCCGGCGCTCGGACCGGTTCGCGGCGGAACCGTGAATCAGGAACACGTCGTGCAGCGACATCTGCCCCGCCATGAGAACGTCGTCGCGCGCAGTGTGGACATCGTAGGCCTGGGCGTCGATCTCCAGGCCCAGCACGCGGTCGGGGCGCGCGGCATCGTGATGCGCGTACAGGCTGCCCGCGGCGTGCGAACCCGGGATGAAACGCATGCACCCGTTCTCCGGGGTCGCGTCGTCCAGGGCGATCCAGACCGAACACGTGGCGAGCGGCCGGATCGGCCAGTACTCGCCGTCCTGGTGCCACGGTACCTCGCGACCCTTGCGTGCCGGCTTGCAGAACACCTGACTGCCCCAGAGCACGATGTCGGGGCCGATTACCTGCTCCACCAGATCGAGGATGAACGGCTGGGTGGCATACTCGAACCAGGTCCGTGCTTCGGACGCCGGGTGTCGAACACCGTTCGGGATGTGCGGGCAGATGAGGCTCTCGGGCGCGATGTCGGCGCTGTTCTCGAGCAGCCGGTCGAGGGACCCACGCATGCGGTCGAGCAACGTGCCAGGCAGAGCCACGGGCGCAACAATCAGCCCATCGCGCCGGTACATGTCGAGATCGATGCGCGGCGGAGCCGCCGCAGTTGCTGCCGACACCGGAGCGACAGGCACCACCCTAGATCAGCTTGTCCTTGGACAGCGCGGTGATGATCACCTTCGCGAAATCCTTGGTCGAGGCCGCGATGTCGCTCGGCTCGAACGTCTCGGTGGTCGCGGCCCACACCAGTTTCTCGTTCGTCGCACGGAAGAGGTTCACCTCGGCGGTGACGATCTGCGATTCCACCACCATCCCCGGTTCGTAGTAACCGGCCCAGGCGCGCGGATAGTAGCCGTACATCCCCATGCCGACATGCATGGGCGGCGGTCCACCGGGGACGTACTGAGCCTTCTTCTCGCTCTTGACCAGCCGTGTGATGAGGACGCCGTCGACGCCGGTCTTGGCCACTAAAGCGCGCAGGCGCTCGCCCGCGGCCGGGCCGAGGTCAGGCTCCGACTCGTAGCTCGGTACGGCGGTCACACCCGCCGCTGCCAGCTCCTTCACGAATCCGTCTTCGAACGTACGACGCACGTCGGCGCGGTTGGTGACACCGACGACCAGCACCTTGCGCAAGGCAGGACCGGTATCGTCTGTAGCTCTCCACGCGTTGCGCACGGTCGTCTGCGCGCATGCAGCAACCAGCACGGCAACCACGGCCAGGATGATGCGAGATTTCACGGCGGCTCCCCTCCAGAAGGCACCGCGAGATGGTATCAGCATCGTACCCCGCTCAACTCGACGATGACGTGGCAGGTGTGGCGCGGGCTCAGCCCTCGCCGGGCCGCCCCAAGGGGGCTGGCCCTGGGGGAAGGGCAGCAGGCCCATCGGGGGGACGTCTACTCTCCCGTCGTGCCCACGAATCGGTCGAGCCCACGCAGAAGAAAATAGCCCACCGGCAGAAGCAGGAGCAGCACGACGATGCCACCGGCACCTAGTTCATTGATGCCCTTGCTCATCATGAGCGAAACCGCTGCCCCGGGCACGAGCAGGAGCCGAAGAACCCAGCGCACGGCACGATACGCCTTGCGTCTGGATACGCGACGCTCGACAACGAACCCGCCCAGGAAAGCCGCCAGCACCAGCACGAGAGTCACGATGATCAGCGTGCCGCTCCCGGATTGGATGCCGAACAAGGGCAGCCCTTTTGTCGCGATGAGACCAGTCGCGATCACGGCCAGCCCCACGATGGGGAAGGCAACGCAGATCACGGGGAACAGCAAGACGGCCGCCACCAGCATGCCACCGCCGCCGCCTTCGCGCCTTGCGTTGTCAGCCTGGCCGCGGCTGTAGTCGAGGGAGTCCACCACCGTGTTTCCGGTGAACTGGGTGCCGCGCAGTCCTTCCTGGTAGCTGTCGTTCTTCTGGCCGTCCATGGGTCCCTTTCCGATGGAATCGAGCACGCCTTGGAATCAGGCAGAGGCACTCGCGGGTTCGGATCTCAGGTTTTCGCCAGGCGCCGTCTCGCGAGTGCGGCGATCTGCATCTTATGCCGATCTCATCAGCGCAAAGGCGCTATCGTTCCGGGACCTGCCGGGCGATTCCCAGGTGAGCTCGCTGGCCTGGAATCTTGAGGTCGCAAATTGCGACCTCAAGTCGGCGAGGTCCACAGCACTCACTCTCTTCTCGTCGTCCTGCCCGAGGGCTTGTTCCTGCCCTCCTTCGGTGTGACGAAGCCGATGGGACGAGAGGTGCCCTGCGGTGGTTGCATGAGCTGGCGGATCGCCTCGAAGATGCCGGCTATCGCTTGGTCGTGCGTGGAGAGCTTCTTCTCGATACGAGATGCCAGTTCGTTCAGGCGCCGGGCGAGTTCCAAGTCTGAGGCGAGCACTTCACGCAGCCGGACGAAGGTCCGCATGATCGCGACATTCACCTCGATCGCACGCGTGCTGCGCAGCACTGAGGAGAGCATTGCTACGCCCTGTTCGGTAAAGGCATAGGGCGGACTTCGGCGCCCACCCCAGCCGCGTGAGTCGAGCCCACTTGAGATCACAGATTGTGATCTCAAGTCTCGAAACTCTGTGGCCTTCAACTGATACATGAAATCTGCCGGGAAACGCGCGAGATTGCGCTTCACCCCCTGTACCAGCGTGCGAGTTTCAACCCCATACAGAGCTGCCAGATCGGCATCGAGCATCACCTTCTGGCCACGCAGCAGCAGGATCCTGGAGGCGATGCTGGTCAGCGGAAAGTCCGGCGGTGGCGGCTCTGGCCTGGACCTTATTTTTGAGTCACTTCCCTGCAGCCTTCGCGACGCGGCGTTCATGGACCGCAATCCAAGGCGACATTGCTCTTGCCCCCCAGAGAAATAATAGGGTCAGTTCGTCCTTGCCTCCGCAACCTCAGACACCCTCACCCGGCCGAATCAGGGTCCGGCACCGCCTCCGTCACATTCTCACGCAACATCTCCGCCCGGCTCTGCGGCGTCTCGAGACTGATGCGGCCCAGCGCGCCGCTGCGATAGTCGCGCAGCAGGATCAGCGCCGCCTTCTCCAGATCGAGCCCGCCGCCGCGCACGTGGCAGCCGCGCCGCTGCGCGATGGCTTCGATCACTGCGGGGCCGTCCAGCCCGGCGGTGGCGAATCCATAACGCCCCTCGAGCATGGCCGGGTAGCGGACCAGCAGCACCTCGGCCAGGAACGTTGCGACTTCTTCCTCGATCACGGCATTGGTGCCGACTGCATGGCTCGCAGCGAGCATCAGGCCGTCGCTTGAATACCGGATCTTCGGCCACATCAACCCGGGTGTGTCGGTGATCGTCATGAGCGGGCCGAGATCGAGGCTCTGCTGCGATTTGGTCACCGCGGGCTCGTCACCGACCTTGGCGACCCTGCGCTTCACCAGAGCGTTCATCAGCGTCGACTTGCCGACGTTCGGGATGCCCATGATCATCATGCGCAGCGGTTTGGTGCCGTCATTGCGATGGGGCGCGATTGCCTGGCACAGGCCCGTGATGCGAGCCACATCCCCTGCCTTCTTGCACGAAAGTGCCACGGCCGTGACGCCTTTTTGCGCGCCGAAGTAAGCGAGCCACGCACGGGTCGCCGCGGGATCTGCCAGGTCAGCCTTGTTGAGCAGCTTGAGACACGGCCGCTGCCGGTGTTCTCGCAGTTGACGGATCATCGGGTTGCTGCTGGCTTCGGGCAGGCGGGCGTCGACGACCTCGATGATGACGTCCACGCGCCCCATCGTTTCCGCGGCCTTGTCGCGCGCCAGGGCCATGTGCCCCGGAAACCACTGTATCGACATGCGTGTTGACGGGCTCGGATTGCGTGACAACCGCATTGTCCACGAGTACGGCGGTTTGCCGAAGCCCATTCGTCCATTCCTGCGCCCCGAGACCTGCAAGCACGAGCCAACTTCTCAAGTTACGATGGGCACAAAACGGGGGGGACAGGTCACACCATGCAACGCGCAGGCGAAAAAGGGAGTTCGTCCTTGCTGTCGGCGGTGAATGTCCGTCTGCGGATCGGCACGATCGCCGCCCTGGCGCCTTTCTTCCGGAGTCCCAAGAGTACGACGCTCTTGCTGTACGCCTGCATTGCGTCCGTCGTGTCGTGCCTACCGCTCATTTCCCCGCACGAGCACTACATAGCCACGATGCTGCACGACTGTGTATTCATTGCTGATCTCGGCTACCGGTTGGTGAACGGTCAGGTTCCGCACACAGACTTCGTAAGCCCTATCGGAATAGCCTTCGTAGCTCTGGTCGCCGCCGGCACCCAACTCAGCAGCACCATGATCGAATCGTTGCGAGTCGCATCCTGTCTGGCGGCAATCGCGGTTCTGCCATTGGTTCTCTATGTGGCGAAGTCGCGGCTGTCGAGCGGGTGCGCGTTCCTTCTCGTGAGCATCTGCCTGCTTACGGTGATCGTGCCGGTAAACATTGGCGATCCCGCGAGCGCCATCACGTACGCGTCCCTCTACAACCGCCTCTCCTATGTACTGATCCTCCTGGTCATACTTCTGACGATCGGAGAAACAGACGACAACCGCAGGCATCGCGCTCTCGATGGCACCTTCATTGCATTGATTGTCGTCATCCTCGTTTACACAAAAGTAAACTACGGAATACTCGCACTGTTCTTTCTTGCGTTCTGGGGTGTGTATCGGGGTGCATGGGCACCACTCGTTTGCTCGCTTGTCTCTGTGGCCTTGGCGGCTGCAGCGCTCGAAGTCTTCGTACGATCGGGGATCAGCAGTTCCTATTTTCACGACTTGCAACTGGCGGTGAACTCCAGTGGACCCCTACGGCCCTGGGCTATCAAGAACTCCATTCAGACCACACGGACCGAGTTCTTCTTGAACGTCATTGCAATACCGTTCCTATGCCACTCCATGGGAATGCTGGGCCGCAAGGACATCCCGGGCATCCTGTGCGTCTACATCGTTGGCGTCCTCTTGATCGCCCAGACGGGTCAGGCGGAAGGACTTTTCATTGTTCTGGCCCCCTCTTTGGTTCTGGTGAGCAGGCTTCGAAACAAGGATGTGCTGGACGAGAAGTTGCCGTTGGTCCGCGGGCAGAACGCTCTGGTCCTGTTCCTGATCGGCGCCGCCGCTGCAGGTTGTTCCAGTTACATCGTCAGACCTGCGCAGGCGTCGATTGGCCAGGTGATCGGCACGCAACCCTCTGCAACGGATACAGTGCGCGTGAACGACATTGCCGCACTCCGCGACCTTGTGCTCCGCACAGACGGCAACGTTCCCCTGCTCAAGGAGGCGGCGAGCGGCAGCAAGGACGCGTTCTACGTCTTCAATGCGCTTCGATTCAGCCGAAGGCCCGCTCAGTATCTGGGGCAGGACGAATACCTGGAGACAGTGCGGGATGGCATCAAGCTGTTGGACAATTGCCCGCGTCGTAGCGGGGTCATGACGCTTGATTTTGCCAACCCGTTTCCACTGATGAGGGCGACGGCACCGGCGGGCGGGATGGCCTGGTTCCACTACGGGCGTACATTCACGGAGCAATACCATCCCAGCGAAACGCGGCTCTTCAGCGGGGTGGATTGCCTCATGATCCCCAAGCTTCCAGTCGGCCGCGGTGAAACGGCGTGGTTGCTGCGAATCTATGGCGCCTACGTGAATGACAACTTCAAGGGGCGCATTGAAAGTCCGTTCTGGATCCTGCTGACCAGATGACTCGGTTCATTCCTTCGCATCATCGGTCCCGACCCCAACGCACAGACTGTCGTGCCGACGAGGCGATAGACTCCCTTCAGCCGCCAAGCACCGCACCGACGAGAGGATCATCGGTACTTCTATGCCGCCTCGACGGTACGACGCGTGCGCCCATTCGCTACCTCGGGCCCACGCGTCGCAGTCCGTCCATCGCAACGTGACTTAGCCATTCCAAGAGCGACATCAGTACCGCAAGCTCGCCCTGTGGTGACGATGGTCGTGACGGGAATGGTCCAACCCCGGACCGGAGAAAACGGCCACGATGGCCGTGAACAGCAATAGCAGGAAACGCATGGCGACACCTCATCGAACGATGACTCGTGGCGAGCGCACCAACGACGGCACTACGCGCGAACGCGTGTACTCACAGTCGGTACGAACCGGGCTGCGCCGGTTACGGCGCAACAACCAGGAGGTGTCGCGAACCTAACGCTCGGGCTCGGCGGCGAAAGCGTGGTCGCTGGAAAACGACAGCAGGCGGGCGAACCGTGCGGTTCGGGAAACAGGAATGATCGAGATCGGGTTCATGATGTCTGGGCCTCGTGAGCTTACTCATCGGATTGCGAGTGTACGCCCGCCACCCCCGATCGGGCAAACCGGCCCGCGGTGCACTGCAGCAGCGATCAGCCGCCCGGGGCCGGCGGCTGCGCCGGCGCTTCGTACCAATGGTCCTTGGATACGATCTTGGGCATCGCCGGATCGGCCAGATAATTGGGCGACATGATCTGCACGCCGTGCTCGTTGAATACGTCGAGAATGTGGCCGTGCAGGGCACTCATCGCTTCGGCCCGCAGGCGTGGCGCTTCCGGTCCGGCACGCGCCACCAGGATGTATTCCACGTAGAAGTCCGACAGCGCAGTCTGGATCACGTAGGGCGCCGGGTCCGTCAACACACCAACGGTCCGACGGGCTGCTTCCAGCAGCAGCGCATGGACCTGCCGCCATGGCGTGTCGTACCCGATGGTGACCTTCGTGTGCAGCGTGAATCCGGGCCCGTGCGCCGAGCGCGAGTAGTTGCGCGACACGTTGCTCAGCACGTAGGCATTGGGCAGCACCACTTCCTCCGACAAACCGGTGCGGATGCGGGTTGCGAACAGAGTGAGTTCGGAAACGGTCCCCTCGGTGTCGCCGATCTTCACGAACTCGCCGACGCGAAACACGCGCGAGTACATCAGGATCAGTCCGCTCGCCGCCTGCGCCACGATGCTCGAAGCACCGATCGAGAGCATCAGCCCGACCAGGACCGAAAGGCCCTTGAATGCGTCGGTATCCGCGCCCGGCAGGTACGGATAGGCCATCGCCAACGCAAACAGCCACAGGACCACGTTGACGATGCGCCGGGTCGGCCGCGCGAGGTCGCCGTCGAGCCACCCGATGCGGACCTCGCCGGCTTCGATGCGATCGAAGAAGATGCGCACCAGCCGGATGACCACCCGCGTGATGACGACGATGACCGCAACCGTGAGCAGCCCTGGAATGGCCCCCACGATGGCGAGACCGACGTTCCCGATGAGGCCGAGCAGATGCCCTTCCAGTTGTTCGCCCCAGGGCCGCGTGTAGCCGAACCGCTCCAGCGTGAAAGTGAGCCAGCCGTAGGTGAAGGCCGCCCCGACGAGCCATGCGACCAGCGCCACGGACTTGCGCACCAGCGTGCTGAGGTGGCGCGGTTGCACGGCGACAACGCCACCGACCTTCAGTTTCTCGGCGCCGTGCTGCACGGCCGTCATGATTCGGGCACCCAGCCAGCGATTCAACAGGTACAGCCCGCGCAGGATCAGCAGCCAGATGATCGTCCCCACCAGCACCAGCACGCCGGCGCGAATCCAGGGGCCGAGGCCGCGCGCTTCGCGTGCTGCACCCAGTGCGTCGGCCAGACGGTCACGCGCAACCAACGCGACCGATTCGAGTGTCCCGTCGCCCAGCTTGTCGACATCGCCCGGCTGCACGGCAAACACCGTTCGCCCGTCGATCTCCACGAGCACGCTTTCGCCGAAGGGTTTCAACGTGACTTCCATGGCCCCGTCGCGGTCGATCGCATCCTCGATGCGCCGGTGCGCGGCCGCGGCCCGCTCGGCCGGGGTGTAGTTCAGCATCAAGGTGCGGAACGTGAAGACCTCGCGGTTGTAGAGCACCAGCGTCGCGGGCTCGTTCGCTGCGCAGGCGAGTGCGGCCCACAGTCCGAGCAGGACTCCGACCGCGCTCGCCAAACGACGCACCTTAGCCACGCCCCCGGTACGGGGCGACGCCGGGGTCGGGAATCCACGCCCCGGCCGGCGGCTTACCCGTCTGCCAGAACACGTCGATCGGCATGCCGCCGCGCGGATACCAGTAGCCACCGATGCGCAGCCAGCGCGGTGCGAGCAGCTTCACGAGGCGACCCGCCACTGTCAGCGTGCAATCCTCGTGGAACGCGCCGTGGTTGCGGTACGACCCGAGATACAGCTTCAGCGACTTGCTCTCCACCAGCCAGCGGTTGGGGATGTAGTCGATGACGAGGTGGGCGAAATCCGGCTGCCCGGTGATGGGGCACAGCGTCGTGAACTCGGGCACCGTGAACCGCGCCACATAGCGCTTGTCCGGATGCGGATTCGGCACCCGTTCGAGCTCGGCCTCGTCCGGAGAGGCGGGCAACGGGGTGGGTTTTCCCAGCTGCTTCAGCCGGGGCTTGCGGGTCGACGGCATCGGGCGTCCTTGCTGATGTTCGCCCTATTGTGCCTCGCCCGGAGATTCCTGGCGCGACCACACCGGCATTCCGGCCGCATAGGTCACGCGCACGGAACGGTCGTCGCCCAGCGTGGCCAGGACCGCCAGCATGTCGCTCACGTCTTCGACCCGGTTCGTGCGTTCGGCAAGCAAGGGCGTGGCGGCCAGATCGAGCACCACGACGTCGGCATCGAGCCCAGGCGCCAGATCGCCGACCCGATCTTCCAGCGTCAACGCCCGCGCGGCACCCGCCGTCGCGAGCCACAACGCCTGCACCGGATCGAGCGGGTTGCCGCGCATCTGCGCGACGCGGCTTGCCGCGCCCATGGTCGCCAGCATCGACAGCGTCGTGCCGGCACCGACATCGGTCGCGAGACCGACTGGAATCGGCACCTCGCGGCGCTTCGCCGCAGCAAGATCGAACAGGCCGCTGCCGAGAAAGAAGTTCGAAGTCGGGCAATGGGCCAGCGCCGTCGCGCTTTCCGCCAGCCGGTTGCGCTCCCGCGCCGACAGGTGCACCCCATGCCCGTGGACCGCACCACGGCCGAGGAGACCGAACCGATCGAACACGTCGACGTAGTCCGTGCACTCGGGGAACAGACTGCGGACCCACGCGACTTCGGCGACGTTCTCCGCAAGGTGCGACTGCAACAGGGTCCCGGGATGCTCGCGCCACAGCGCGGCGGCCGCCTCGAGTTGTGCCGGAGTGCTGCTTGCGACGAACCGCGGCGTCACGGCGTAGCCGAGCCGGCCCCGGCCGTGCCAGCATGCGATCAACGCCTTCGACTCGTCGTAGCCGCGCTGCACCGAATCCATCAGTACCGCGGGCGCGTTGCGGTCCATGAGGCACTTGCCGGCGACGATGCGAAGGCCGGTCGGTTCGGCTTCGGCAAACAGGGCTTCGGCCGAGACCGCATGGACCGTGCAGAACACTGCCGCGGTGGTGGTTCCGTTGCGGATCAGTTCGCGCAGGAACGAGCGCGCGACTGCCCGTGCGTGACCCTCGTCCGCGAAGGCCTGTTCTGCCGGAAACGTGTAGCGTTCGAGCCACTCGAGTAGCGGATGACCGCCGGCACCGATGATCGGCAACTGCGGATAGTGCACGTGGCAATCCACGAAGCCGGGCACAATCAGGGCGCGCTCGTAGTGCGTGACCGGCGTGCCGACCGGCAACCCGGGCAGGACTTCGGAAGCCGCACCGAAAGCCTCGATTCGCCCATCGCGCCACGCGATCACGGCGTCGCGCTCGAAGCGCAGCGCCTCCGCGGGCGGCATCACGAACGGATCGCCGCGCCACGCGACTGCCGCGCCGCGGATCGCGGTAACCGTATCGCTCACGGCGTGCGCGCCGCGGCTCAGCGCTTGCGACCGCCGTTGCCGGCCATGAGCCGCGCCCGCGCTGCCTTCAGCACTTCGAGCTGTGTGGCATCCACCGTCGGAAACTTGAGATCGAGGCCCACGAGGCAATCGGCAATGGCGAGCGACACGGTGAGGCGCGTGAACCATTTGTTGTCCGCTGGCACGACGAACCAAGGCGCGTGAGGCGCTGCGGTGGCCGCAATCATGTCTTCGTAGGATTTCATGTACGAATCCCAGTGTTCGCGCTCCGCCACGTCCTGGGCCGAGAACTTCCAGCGCTTGGCCGGATCGTCGATGCGCTCGAGAAAGCGCTTGCGCTGCTCGCTCTTCGAGACGTGCAGGAAGAACTTCCGGATCGCCACACCATTGCGCGCGAGATAGCGCTCGTAGGCCGCGATGTCGGCGTAGCGTTCCTTCCAGATGCGCTTGCCGGTGAGCTCCGGCGGCAGCTTCTGGCGGCCGAGGATCTCGGGGTGCACGCGCACCACCAGCACCTCCTCGTACCAGGACCGGTTGTGGATGCCGATGCGGCCGCGCTCGGGTAACGCCAGCGATCCCCGCCACAGGAAATCGTGATCGATCTCGGTGCTGGTCGGGGCTTTGAAGGACGTTACGTGGCAGCCCTGCGGATTCACGCCCGACATCACGTGCTTGATCGTGCCGTCCTTGCCCGCGGCGTCCATGGCCTGGAAGATCAACAGCACCGCCCACTTGTCCTGGGCGTAGAGCATCTCCTGTTCCTCGGCGAGCCAGCCGACACTCTGCTGCAGCAAGGCGCGCGCCTCGTCCTTGAACTCCGATTGCAGTCCGCCGGTATCGGCAGGATCGATGTCCTTCAGGCGGAAGCGACGGCCATCTTCCACGCGAAACGGGGCGATGAACTTCGCGACGTGCTTGCGGGTGGTCTGGTCCACGGAACGGCTCCTTCCTATCGAATCGCGGCGAGAGTCAGGCACACGATCACCACGATCGTGAGGCCACCCCTCAAGGGCAGGTACCACTCGGTCAGTGCAAAGCGTTGCACGAACGCGCGGTCCATCGCGTAGTGCAGCGCGAACATCGCGGCGGTGACCGCCAGCCCGTGCCGCAGCGGTGCCAGCAAGGCAAGCCACGCCACCAGGGCCGGCACGATGCTCCAGGCCATGACTGTATTGCGTTCAGATTCGGTCATCTTCGGGTGCAGCATGGCAAAGCCCCAGTGCAACGCACCGACGAACGACAGGATCACCGCCGCGTAGGTGCGCAGCCATTCGTAGGCCATGATGCGATAGGCCTCGTCCGAGAACCACACCGCCCCCGTAAGAATCACGAACGGGATGAGGCCGCCGGCACCGAGCCAGAGGGGCACGGACGGAATGGACGCGGGCGGCGGGAGCTTCATGGTGGAACCTGGAAGAGAATCTCGCGGCGAGTATGCCAAAGGACGCGCGGCGCAGCGACCGCGCCCGCCGCTACTTCTTGCTGATGACGAGACGCATGGGGTCGGTGCAGATGTCCGCCCCGTCGCGCGGCGGCTGCCCGCCCTTCAATGATTCCAGCGGCACGGTGATGACCGACCCGAAGAAGCGCACGAACGTGCCGAAGATGTCCTCGGTCGCGACACCCACCTTGAAGTCGGTCAGCGTCCCGCTCACCCCGACGGGCGTAGCCAGGCTGAAGAACTGCGACTTCTTGGCGCGCGGCTGCATCTTGAACGCCATCTTCTCGGTGGTGAAATCCACGTTGCCGGCACCGGCCACGCGCATGCGACTGGTGTCGATCAGGATCGCGTCCTGGCTGAGCTTGCCGCCCTTGAGATCGAAACGCACGATCGCGCAGTTCACCAGTGACTCCGACCCCGGATCCACCGCCGGCAGCAGCGCCACGAACACGTTCACCGCCCACAGGTCGAAAATGCCGGACTTCATCTTGATGGGCCACACCGCGAGGTCGATGCGCCCGTCGGCATGGGACATCACCGCATCGAGAGTCGGCGCACGCGACTTCATGTCGAGGTTCAGGCTGAACAGGCCGCCGATGTCGGTTTCGGGCTTGATGCGCCGCGCCAGCACGCCGTAGTCGAAGCGCACGACGCGCATGCTGGTCTCCACCAGCACGTCACGCGCGCTCGGCTCGTAGGCGAACGCCAGCTTCGCCGAACCGCCGGGCACTTCCACTTCGATCGGATCGAAGGCGAGCCGGCCGTCGGTCAGCGCGGCGCGCAACTTGCCGCTGCCGAGCTTGTCTGCACCGGACAAGACTTGCTGGACTTCCACGTCCACCAATGCGTCGAGGCGCCGCAGGGTCTCGGGCGACAACAGCTTCTGCGTATCGGCGGCCGCCTGCTTCGCCTGGGCGCGCATGTCGTCGACGCTCTGCTCCTTCTCCTCTTTCTTCGGCGGCTTGTCGACGGCGGACCAGCCGGCGAGCTTGAAGTCGTCGAGCTGGATGCGCGGAGCGCTCACGCGGATGTCGAGCCGCGGCCGCTTGCCGCCCAGGTCGAAACGGCCCTGCCCGTTCAGGCTGCTGCTGCCCACCCGCATCTCGAGGTTGGGCACGTCGTAGGCCGTGGGCGTGAGACGGAACGGCCCCGCGATGGACCAGGGACCCCACGGCGGCAGGTCGGCGCGGGCGAGCTTGTTGAGCGAGTTCAGTTTGTCGCCGGCGAGCCGGATGTCGAGTTCCGCCGCGCCCTGCCGGATCGGCAGCGCGACTTTCCCCACCAGGTCGAGACGCGTGCCCGACGTTTCCGCTTCGAGCTTGAACGGCACGAAGCTCGTGTTGCGCACGAAGTCGGGCAGCGCTCCGCTGGAAAGCCTGATGACCACGGGCACGTCGTCGAGCGCTCCGTCGACGCTCAGCGCGATCGGCTTGCCCGGCGGAGCAGCCGCCACCACTTGCTTGAGACCGATGGTGGCGAGCACCTTCTTCGTCGGGTCGCGCAACACGTACTGGCCGCCCGTCAGCTTCGCTTCGAACTGCGAGCGCTCGAGCATCTCCATCAAGCGGCTGCCGCGCCCGACCAGTGCGACGGCGAGGCTGTCGACCTTCACCTCGATGTCCTCGGCCACCTTGAGGCGCTTCAGCAGATCGCCCACGTCGACCTTGCCGGCGGCCATCTGGAGCGAGGCTTCCGGCATGTCGCCGCGCAAATCGAGCGCGACCGTACCGGTGAACGGCACACCGACCAGGGTCGCTGCGAAGGGCGAAGATTCCATGCGCCCGTCGCGCAGGCGCATCGCGAAACCGACATCGGTCAGATCGCCACGCTCCAGCACGACGCGCGCGAGGCCGATGCCGATGTCGGCTTCGGCGAGGTCGATGCCGCCGGGCAGGATCGGGATGTCGATGGAAGTCTTGCCTGGCTTCGGTTTGGCGTCCGCAGGCTTCGGCGGCGGCGTGAACTGCGCGAGTTCCACCGTATCGAGCAGCTCGCTGCGCAGGGCGACGACGATCATGGGCTTGGCGCTGCCGATGCCGGTGCGGTGCGCGTCGATGCTGATGTCGCTGCGGCCGAGCTTCAAGCGGAGGCCGTTCAAGTGCCATTCGTCGCTCTGCAACTGCGCCTTGCCGGCGATGGAGACCGGCAGCTTCGAACCGGGCGCCGCCCCGATCCAGCGCGACAGGTCCCCGGCGCGCGGAGCATCGAACTGGAATGCGATGTCGGTCCCGCTCTCGGTGCCGGGACGAGCGAGTACGCCCTTGGCGGTGAGCTTCGCGCCGGAACCTTCCAGCTCGATCTGAACCGGCGAACGCAACTGGCGCAGGATCGAAGGCAGATCGCCGCCCTTCAGGCGCGCCGCGAAGCGCTCGCCGATCAGGGTGCCGCGGATATCGCCGGTCATGCCCTGCTTGTGCGGCAGGCGGATGTCGAACCGGTCGAGCGTGAACTCCACGGGTCGGCCGCCTGCAACGTTGCCATAGGAGAGGTGTCCGTTCTCGATGTAGAACTTCGCTTCGAGCCCGCGCACCAGTGCGCCGAGAGTCGCGCCGCGGCCGGCGAGACCGAGATCGAAGCGCCCCACGCGGCCTTGCACGCCGCGCACGCCCGCGAGGAACTCGGCAAGCCCACCAAGCGGGGAGTTCTTCGTGCCGAGCGCGATGGAGAACGCCGGCACCTCGGCCGCACCGTCCAGGTCGATCTCGCCATTCAGCGGCACGTCGGCGATGGTTGCCGCCACGGGTGCTTTGAGCTTGCCGCCCACGATGCGCACGGCGAGCATCGAATCGCGGATGTTGCCGGGCAGGCCAATCCAGCGGCCGACCTTGAGCTCGAAGTCCGCGTCGATGCCGACCAGCGCCCGGAGATCGAGAGTCTGCTTCTCCAGGTCGGCGAACGAGATCGGCTTCTCGGGTTCGTCGGAAGGTTGATCGAATTCCAGAAAGGGCCTCAGGTCGATGCTGTCGGCGCTGAGCGCCCCCGTCACCCGCGGCCGTTCGCCCACCAGGGCCACTTCGATGTCGCCCGACAGCAGCGAGGTGCCGTAGCTCACGTGAAGGCCGGTGACCGTGTAGACCCCGCCCTTCTCCCGCGCCTTGCCCACCAGCGCGGTCGTGCCCACCTTCGGCAACGGCGACTGCAGGAAGCGTTCGAACTCCCGCAGATTGTCCGTGCCGAGACCGAACAGGAGTTCCGTCGTGCCGGCCCGCGGATCGCGCGTGCCGTTGATGTTGAGCCGCGTGCCGAGAAACTCGAACGCCACGTTGAAGGGCCACGGCTCCGGCGAGCGGATCAATTGGTCGAGCGGTCCGCCTTCCACGGTGGCCTGGTAGGGGAACGATTGGTCGACGCGCCCCTTCATGGTCACCTGGATCGGCTTGCCGCGTTCGATGGAACCGTCGAGCGTGTCGAGCGCGAAGCTGCGCACCTGCGTGGAAAAGGCGTTGCGATACTCCACGTCGATGTTGCGCAGCGCGAGGCGGCGTACCTCCAGCGACACGTCGGGGGGCTGGAACGGTTTCGACGGATCGGCCTTCGCCTCCGGCACCGTCTGGTCGCCCGAGAGATCGATCACCCAGTTGGCCGCGCCGTCACGCAAGCGCTCCAGCGACACTTTAACGTTGGAGGCTTCGAGGTTCTCGATGCGCAATCGCCCCTGCAACCACGGCTTCAGGTCCACCTCCGCCCGGGCGTCGCCGAGCGTCGCGAACGCTGGCGTCGCGAAGCCCGGGGGATTCTCGATGCGCACGCCCCCGATGCGCAGGGCCGGACGCAAGGACACCGTCATCAGTAACGGCCCCTCCAGCACCACCGGACGGCGCAGCGCCTCGCTCGCCGCCTTCGAGATCGTGTCGCGCCACGGGGCCGCACTCACGGTGACGCCCACGAACGCCACGTACAGCAACGCCAGCACCAGCAGCACGATCAGCACGCCCACCCCGATCAGGGTCCAGATGGCGGTCTTGCGGGCGACACGGCCGGTGCGGCGCGCGACCGTGCGGACGGATTGGGGGACGGAAGGGATCATCGCCGCCATTATGGCCGGACACGCCGTCCGCGTTGAATCCATGCGCCCGCGATGCTACGGTCGCACTGCCTGCTCCCGCAGCCACGACCCCGATGACCCGCCTTGCCGACGGTCCATGAACCGTCTCTTCCGGATTCCGCCGCCGCACGTGGTGCCTGACGGCACCCTGGTCGCGCCGTTCCTCAACGCACGCGACACGACCAGCGGCCTGCCCTCCGACCTCATCGAGGGGTTCAGCCTCGCCGCCGGGACCATAGAGCCGCACTCGCACTCGAGGATCCATGTGATGCCGTTCGTGGCACAGGTCACGTTCGTGCGCCGCGGCGCGCTCACGGTGCGGATGAAGGCCCCCACCGACCGGCAGCCCTACCGCCTGCTGGTACAGACCGACGAAGCCGTCCTGACCGAACCCGGGGCCTTCATCCAGTTGATCAACGAGACGCCAGCGCCCTGCGACGTGCTCTACATCGTGAGCCCGGCCTACGTCTTCGAGCAGCGCGAGGGCGAGGTCCGCTACGACGACTCGTTGGTCCTCGACGAGGACTGGACAGACCTCGATTCGAACCATTGGCAGCCGCGCCGCACCATGCCGACGATCGAGCAACGCCGGCAGGCACTGGGAAGACTCGCCGCGACGGATGCGACGCTGCGCCCCCTATAATCGGCCGGCCGACCCTCAACCTGTTGCCGCCGATGAGATACGTACTCGCGTTTGCCGTGGTGCTCGTCTTGGTTGCGACGTCCGCCTGCTCCGGGCTCGGGCCCCGCACCATCAGCCGCGACCGCTTCGACTACCAGGAAGCATTGAGCCGCTCGATGCAGGAGCAGATGCTCGTGAACCTGGTCAAGATGCGCTATGGCGATGCGCCGGTGTTCCTCGACGTCGCCTCGGTCATCAATTCGTACTCGATCGAGGGCGAGGTGGCGCTCGCGGGCGGGACGGAGCAGGGTTTCACGCGCAACTTCTACGGCGGCACGGCACGTTACGGCGATCGGCCCACGATCACCTACACGCCGATCCAGGGCGATGCCTTCGCCCGCAGCATCCTCGCACCCATTCCGCCCCGCCTGGTGTTCACGTTCATCCAGGCCGGGTACCAGATCGACTACGTGCTGCGGCTCACGGTGCGGGCCATCAACGGCGTGTACAACAGCTCCCAAGTGGGCACGCGCCGGCTCGAAGCCGACAAGGAGTTCTATCCGCTGCTGAACGCCCTGCATCGTATCCAGATATCGAACAAGGTCCAGCTCTACCTCGAAGCCTCCGATCCGGACAAGGATCCGGTGCTGTACTTCGACATTCCCTACAGCTCCGGCGAGTACCAGGACGAATTGCAGCTCATCGTCAAGACACTCGGCCTCGACCCGACGGCGCCCCGCTACACGCTGCGCTACGCTTCGACTGCGCAGAACCCGCGCGAGTTTGCCGTGCTCACGCGCTCGCTGCTCGAGGTCTTCAGCGACGTCGCCTCGCAGATCTCGGTGCCCGAAGAGGACGTGAAGGCCCGTCGCGTGCTCGCCACCACCATCGAACAGGGCCTCACCAATCCGGAGCTGCCCTCGGATCGGTTCGGGCAACCGCCGATCAACGTCCGCGCCACGCGCGATCGTCCCGAGGACGCCGCCATCGCGGTGCGTCATCGCGGCTCGTGGTTCTCGATCTCCGACGCCGATGTACGCTCGAAGCGTCTGTTCGGCTTCCTGCTGCTGCTCTATGGGCTTGCCGAAGGCCAGGGCAGCACCGGCGGCCCGATCATCACGGTGCCTGCGAAGTAGCGTAAGCCGGCTCGGCCATCGGCGGGATCGTCGCCTCAGCCCAGCACCCCGCCCAACAACTGCATCACCGAATCGCCGCCAGCCTTGCCGATCGCGTCCATGACGTAGGGTTTGAACTTGCCGATCATTTCCGGCCCCATGCCGAAGCGGCTGAAGGCGGACCGCAGGCTCGACAGGTCGGTGATCTTCGCGTTCGGGCCGAGCACGTCCTGCACGCTCTTCATGTAGCGATCGACGTTGGGAATGCTCTTGCTCACCTTCGCGAAAGCCTCCGGCGACAGTTTCGACTGCGCCAGGCTCATCATCGAACCGATGCCGCCGGCCGCCTGAGTTTCGCTCACGCCGATCTGGTGGCTCATGGCGGCAAGCAATGCGTCGCTGGTGCCGGTTACCGTGCCGACAACGGTGTCGGCCACTTGTTGCGGCGCCGAACTGCATGCTGCCAACGCCGCCGAAGCCGCACCGAGAACAACGAACTCACGTCGATCCATGATCGCTCCTCTACTCGATGGTTGCGATTCCTGTCCAATGCCCGACTCCCATGACACGGAGGATACCGCGATCGTCGCAACCCGCAGGACAATGCAGACGGTCAGCGGCCATCGCCGAATATGCTCAGGCCGAATTTCTCGCTGATGTACTGGATGGATTTCATGGCGCGCACGCTGTTACCGGCCTCGTTCAATCGCGGCGAGAAGCCCACGATCGCCATCCGGCCCGGCACCACCGCGACTATGCCGCCGCCGACGCCGGTCTTCGCCGGCAGCCCGGCGCGGTAGGACCAGATGCCCGACTCGTTGTAGAAACCGGCCGTCAGCATGACCGAGAGCACCTTGGGCACGTACTGCGCATCCAGCACGCGCAGTCCGGACACGGGGTTCGTACCGCCGTTGGCGAGCGTCGCACCCATCACCGCGAGCTGCTTGGCCGTCACACCGATCGAGCATTGCCGCGTGTAGACATCGGTCGCTTCCATGGGGTCGGAATAGATGCGCTCCGACGCGGCGAGGATATAGGCATGGGCGCGGTTGCGCTGATTGGTCGCGGCTTCCGACTGGTACACGTCTTCGATCACCGTGAGCTTCGCTGCCGCGAGCCGGTTGAACCAGTCGAGGATGGCTTCGAAGCGCTGCGCCGCGGAGCCGGCCTCGACCATGCTCACCGAGGCGATGGCACCGGAGTTCACCAGAGGATTGACCGACACCTGCGGGATGAGCTGGGTCGCCATGATCGAGTTGAACACGAGTCCGGTGGGTTCGACTCCGATCTTCTGCGCGACCGCTTCGACCCCCTGCTGCTGCATCACCAGCGCAGCGGTGAAGGGCTTGGACACCGACTGGATCGAAAACGAGTAGTCGACGTCGCCGACGGCGAACACTTCGCCCCTGGCAGTGACGATGGCGACACCGAACAAGTCGGAGGGTACCTTGTCCAGCTCCGGGATGTAGTCGGCGTTGGCACCGTCCTTCACATCCTTGAACTTGTCGTAGGCCTCCTGCACGGCCGCCTTCAGCTCAGCGGCACTCGGCGCGTTCTCGCGCGCCTGCACCGGCACGGCAACTACCAGCAGCAAGGCCACAAGCACGATGCCTCGCGCGAGCATGTTCATTTCGGTCTTCATCTCATCCCCCCCCTGAAAACGTGATCGAACGAAAATCGGCGAGGGCTGGCTCCTGGGAAAGAGGCCACAAGGCCTATCGGACGGGACATCACGCTAGTACTCGTAGAAGAATTTCTGCAGTTGTGCCGCATCGCTCGTCTTCGTGAGCCCCAGCATCAGCAACACCCGAGCCTTCTGCGGATTGAGCTCCATCGACGCTATCGTGCCGAGATCGTCGTCGTTCAACTCGACGTTGCGGTCAGTGATGCCGCTGTTGGTGCGCGAGGAGCGGACCACGGCGACGCCCGTCTTCACCGCGTCGCGCAACCCGGCCACGGCGGTCCCGGTAGCGTTGCCGTCGCCGACGCCCGCCAGCACCATGCCCTTGCAGCCCAGTTTCACGCACGCGTCGATATAGTCCCGTCCGACGTTGGCATGGGCATAGAAGATGTCGACCCGAGGTAGTGACCGCAGGCCGTCTACGGAGAAGACGCTTGCTTTCGTGTGCCTGGTCGCCAGTGCGTCGTAGAAGTAGACCCGGCCCGCATTGGTCATCCCGGCCTTGCCGCGGTTGGGCGACTTGAAGGTGTCGAGTTGGGTCGTGTTGGTCTTGGTGGCTTCGCGCGCGTGATGGATCTCGTCGTTCAGCAGCACCATGACGCCGCGACCCTTCGCGCCCGGATGGGCCGCGACCGACACCGCGTTGTAGATGTTCGCGGATCCATCCGCACCGGTCGCGGTCGCCGGCCGCATGGAACCCACCATCACGACCGGCTTGTCGCTCTTCGTCACGAGGCTCAGGAAAAAGCCGGTCTCCTCCATCGTGTCGGTTCCGTGGGTGATCACGACCGCGTCCACGTCCGGCTGCGCGAGCACTTCGTTCAATCGCCTGGCGAGCTTCAACCAGACCGTGTCATTCATGTCCTGGCTGCCGATGTTCACCACCTGTTCGCCACCGATACTCGCCAGCTTGTCCAGATTGGGGACGGCCTTGATCAGGTCCTCCACCTTGAAGCTGCCCGACTTGTAGCCTGCGTCCTGTCCTTCGGCTTGCGCACCGGCGATGGTGCCGCCGGTGGCGAGGATGACGATCCTCGGTTTCGCCGCCCATGCAGGGATCGCGAGCGACAGCGTCACCAGGCCTGCCACCGCCAGTTTCGTAGCCTGCATGTCCCGCCTCGCTTTCGTAGACCGCTTCCTGGACCGCAATGCCGGAACCTTGGGGTACCGCTCACGGCGAGTCTTCTTTTCCATTCAGTCGGAGCGCACCACCATCGGAGACCGCGGCTGTGCGCCAGTTGAACACAATCGCCAGCATGCGCAGCAGGAACGTGACGCCGATGCTGACCCATGCAACCTGCGACACTTCCCAATGGTAGAGCTTCATCATCCCCACGAATACCAGGCAGCCGCCGAGTGCCGCCAGCGCGTAGACCTGTCCCGGCTTCAAGATGAGCGGCTCGTCACGGACGATGACGTCGCGCATGATTCCTCCGCCCACCGCATTGGCCACGCCGACCAGGAGCACCGCGCCCAATGGCAGATTGGCGACAATCGACTTCTGCATACCGACTACCGCGTAGGCGCCCAGTCCCAGCGCATCGACCATGGCCATCAGCCGGCTGAACCGGCGCTCGAGCTTGAAGGTGACGCCGGCGATCATCGTCGCGGCAAGCACCACCAGCAGGTAGCGCTGGTCGCGCAATACGGCCGCCTCCTGCCCCAGCAGAAAACTGTCCCGGATCAGCGCGCCGCCGAGGCCGGTGACAAAGGCGAGCACGAAGGCGCCCACCAGGTCGTAGCCGCGATGGGTGGCGGCCCAGGCACCGGTCAGCGCGAAGCAGAATATGGCGCCGAGATCGAAGAAGATCGGCAGCGTGAAAGCCCCCTGCAATGTGAGGGGGGCGCGCAGTGAATCTACGAGCTCGATCATGGCGGCGGGGAGTCCATGCGCACATTGTTGCCCATTTCATGCATACGGCGCCGGCGCGATGGCGAGGCCCGTGCTCGTCAAAGACCCATGCGTCCGTCGAGGAGCCGCCGGCCTGCCCAGCGGCGCCTCCCGGCCCGGTCAGAAGCGGAAGGTCACGCTCACCATGCCGACATCGACGGTATCGACCTTGTCGATATCGATGCGTTCGTATTCCGCGCGCACGCCTAGCCGCCAGAAACGGAACCCGACCCCGGCGCCGTAGATGGGCGCCGTGCCTGTGCCTCCGGTCGTCGCCCCCGCGATGGTCTTGTCGAGGTCGTACTGCATGACACCGGCCTTGCCGAAGATGTCGAAACCCAGGAACGGGAAGATGGCGAGGAGCGCGGCATCCGCGCCCTTGATCGTGTAGCGCGCCGCCGTTCCGTTGACCGTACCTTCGGCGTCGCCCAGGTCGCGATAGCCGATCTCGCCGGCGAAATCGAGGATCGGGATCAGTCCCAAGCGGTAACCGCCGAACACCCGGTAAGGCGTGCCCCTCTCGTCGAAGCGGGCACCGCCCAATTCGGAGGGGTTGTCCTTGATCTGGGCCTGCCCGGTGCCGGCACCGATGTAGAAGCCTGCGTCGGCAGCCTGCACGGAGCCGGTCGCCAGTGCGAGCGCACCGGCGAGGACCATCGCCGGACGATTCATCGTTCCCATCGAGATCTCCTTCCATCGTTGATTGTTGTTGCAAGCGCGCGATGCAGACGCCGCGCACGATCCGCGGCAACCCGTCACCGCCATTGATCCACCCAACGGACCTCGGCACTGTCGCCGGGCTCGTGGAGGATCGCATCCGGGATCCGAACCGCGATCACGTTACCCGAAATCCGGACGGCGTCCACCTCTTGACCGCGTGTCCTGCAGACGGTTCGCGCCGCCTGGGCCTCGCGTCGTTGCGATTCGCAGTCGAACTCGCCACGGACCGAACGGACCTTGAAGCTCTCCAGCGCCGGAAAGTCGTGAAAGCGGAACAGCACGGACTGCGGCCCGCTCCGGGGCAGCTTCACCTCCACCCCGCCGACACCGCGCACGCGCTGCACATCGACGATGGTCGTGTCGCCCTCGCGGCGCACCTCGATACCGTCGTCCTTCGCCGCCACGGGCAGGGTCGCGGGCGATCTGGCCGGTATCGCGGATGCGCTGCCGGCGGTGGGCGCCGCCATCGCCGGACCTGCCGATGCCGGCTTGTCCTCGCGTGTCCCCGGCTTCGGTCCGGGCGGATCGGCTGCGTCGACCCAGCCACCGCCGAGCGCCTTGTAGACGTTGATGAATTCCGCATAGCGCTGCGCCAGGGCTGCCACGGCGTTCAGCTCCGCGGCAAACAGTTCGTTCTCCGCGTAGATCACTTCGAGGTAGCTCGACACCCCGCCGTCGAAACGCGCGCGGGACAATCTGGCGTAGGTGCGCAGTGCTTCCACCCGTCTCACCAGGGCATCGCGCTCTTCGGTGCGCTTCTTCACGCCGATCAGCGCGTCGTTGGTTTCGCGCAACGCGTTGAGCACCACCTGCTGGTAGAACGCGAGCGCCTCTGCGCGGGCGGCTTCGGCGGTCTTCACCTGGCCTTCGATGCGGCCGAAAGTGAAGATGGGGCCGACCAACGAGGCGCCGAGCGAGCCTGCAGTGGAGGAACCGTTCGCGAAGCTGTCGAGCGACGTGCTGGTGAAACCGAATGCACCGGTCAGCGACAGCGTCGGATAGTAGAGCGCCTTGGTCGCCCCGATGTTCGCGTTGCTCGCCCGCAACCGTTGCTCGGCCTGCAGGATGTCCGGGCGCCGCTCGAGGAGAGTGGAGGGCAGATCCCCCGGAACCGGCGGGAAGCTCAAGGCATCGATGGCCTTTCCGCGAGCGATCGCACCCGGGTTGCGGCCGAGCAGGATCGACAACAGGTTCTCCTGCAGCGCGACCTGCCGCTCCAGCGACGGAATGGCAGCCAGGGCTTGCTGGTACTGCGACTGGACCTGAGCCAGCTCCACTTCCGAGATGACCCCGCCGTAGAAGCGCAGCTCGAACAGCTTCTGGGTCTCTTCGAAGTTCTTCGCGGTGATCTGGGCGATCTCGAGCTGGCGGTCGAGCGCCCGCAAGGCGATGTAGCTGGTGGCGACGCCGGCCACCACCGACAGCACGACGCCGCGGCGACCCTGCTCGCTCGCGTACACCTGGGCCTGCGACGACTCCGCCAGCCGCCGCACGCGGCCGAACAGGTCGATCTGCCATGACGCACCGAGCGCCGCCGTGTACAGGTCGTAGTCGCGGTTGACGCCCGGCGACAGCGGCGGCTGACCGTTTTCGCTCAGCCGGTTGGTGCTCGTCGCCCCGTTGTAGTTGACCTGCGGATAGAACTGCGATCGCGTCGTGCGCAAAGCGCCGAGGAACTGGTCGACGCGGGCCGCGGCCTGCCGCAGGTCGCGGTTCTCCTGAAGTGCCCCACCGATCAGGTCGTTCAGCACGGGATCGTCGAAGGTTTCCCACCAGCGCAGATTGGCGATCTCGGCCGCCTGGGGCGCTTCGACTCTCCACGCGGCCGGCGCATCCGTCTTGGGCCGCTGCCAGTCGGGTCCGACCGTGCATCCCGCCAGCGCCGCA
>FRDC01001931.1_pt1 | contig 24178 bp, 18 predicted proteins | sample 1106171 | NCBI WGS metagenome assembly FRDC01 (sample SAMEA3930566, study PRJEB13176) | freshwater metagenome | biome: Drinking water system; feature: drinking water; material: water | place: Singapore | collected 2014-12-20 | reverse complement strand
GCATCGCTTCGTTCGAAGGGCGTAGCGTAGCGCGACGTGCGGCTCTTGGTTGCGGCAGGCGGGTGTGAAGGATGGGAGGGCTACAATCCGCTGCACCAGGTCGAGGGGCAACGTGAATGTCGGTGCTGAACTACATCCAGGATCCGCTGAACGGCTTCAACGCCATCGAGCAGGCGATGCTGCACCGGTGGTACGACGACTTCGACATCGATGACGCCTGGCGACTGATCCGCAGGAACTTCGACCGCGACTGCGATCGGCAGGACATCGATCACGCGCGTCTGCGCGCCTATCTGCACGACATCGCGCTGAAGTACCAGCCCAACGTGGGCGACGCGCCGCTCGCCGTGATGGACCAGGTGTACAACGCCCGCAAGAGCTATTTCCTGCTGCCCGGCCAGCCGCTCGCCCCGACGGGCGGAAACGTGAAGCGCGTGATGCGGGCGGACCACCTGCTCAAGTACCAGCTGCATCCTGCAGGCATCGCCGTCACCATGGGGCTTGCGGCGGTCGTTGCTGCTGTTCAGGCAGGCGCGATCCAGGGGCGCGACCTGGATGGCTCCCACATGGGCCGCGCGGACCATCCCGTCTGGGTCTGCCCGGCCGACCAGCTGCCGGGCACTGCGGACGAATGCCGGGACCAATTGGGCCTGCACCACATCGCTCATGGACACCTGGTGTCGATCGAATACCCCGAATCGATGCTCACCGGTCCGTTCGCACTCCGCGCGCCGACCACCCTCGACGGTGCAGCGGGCGGCGCCGACAACTGGATCTTCGGCAAGCGCCCTGCTCCCGGCGGCCCTGGTTGGGGCCACGCCGTGGACCTCAACACGTCCGGCCCCGGCATCGACGAGGCCGTCCATCGGGATTTTCCGATCGACGCGGCCAACGCCGCCTCGCTGACATTGAGCTACATCGGCCAGATCGGCACCTCGCCGCCGGCGATCGACTACTCGAACCTGTCGACTTCGATATGACCGAGCCCCGCCCCGCCTTGGGAGAACTCGCCGCGCGCCTCGTCGATCTGGACGACGAAAGTCTGCTGGACATCGTCCGCGCGCGCCTCTTCCGCGAATCCGTGGAAGAACTGCCGCGTCTGGGGCGCGACGAGGACCCCGCCGACATTCTGATTGACCTTGCGGAATTCTTACGCGAACGCGATTACGCGTGGACACCGCTCACGGACGCTTGCGCCCGATTGGCCGATGCGTGGGTGGATGCATATCGGGTACGGGCTCGTCCCGGGCCCGTCGGCGAACTCCACTACCTCTGCGCGCGCATCGGTGCGGTCAAAGCCCGCCACGGGATCGCCGAAGTCATCCGCCGCGCGGACCTCCGCGGCATCCTGTTGCCCGCCGGAGAAGACCTGCAATTGCGTGCCCTGCGCTGCCTGACCGGCCTCCTCGCTCAAGTCTCGCGAGACGAGCGCGAAGAGTTCCTGCCGCTCTTCACCGAAGCACTCGACGTGCCGCAGCACCTGCCGATAGCCCTCACCGCCCTCGTCACCTTCGATCCGGAAGGCCGCGACGGCTATGTCACACGCATTGCCGAAGCCTGGCCGCTGCACGTCGACCATGTGCTCGCCCACCTCGAGCGGAATGTCGCGTTGTTGAAGGCGGGGGTCGAGGTGCAGGTGCCGCAGCGGTAGCGGGCGCGCGAGCCCGAGATCTTCGATCAGCTGATGCGCCTGAATCTTGCTGCTTGTCTGCATGGCAGCGAGTTGGTACGAAAAGTCGGGGGTTGAACGCAATCCCCGCCGATTCGGAACCGGCGGTGAGGCAAAGACGTCGACAACTCGGTTCCGTGCGCCGACCCTTTCGACCGCTTCGCCCGGCCCTACCCCCTCGAAGCCCGTGCCGTCGGCACCCTGTCGTCCACGGCGATGCTGCTCCTCCGCAGGATCCCTTCGATGCATCGCTGCGCGCGCCGCCGCAAGCTGCGCTCATCCACGGTCAGCAACTCATGCTCGCGCATGACCACCCGCCCGTCGACGATAACGGTGTCCACCTCATCCCCGGAGGCCTGATACACCAGCGCGGAAGCGATGCGGGTGAACGGCTTCAACGCATCCAGGTCGAGCAGGACGAGATCCGCCGCCTTGCCCACTTCGATCGACCCGACCAGGTGATCCAGGCCCAGGGCACGCGCTCCGCCGCGCGTTGCAAGCCAGAGCAGCTCCCCCGCGGACACCGCCACCGAACTGGACTGCGCCAGCTTGGTGACCATCGCCGCCGTCCGCATCTCGGTGAACATGTTCACCCGGTCGTTTGCGTTGGTGTCGTCTGTGCCCAAACCGACGGCCACACCCGCGTTAAGGGCGTCCCGCAGCGGCATCACACCATCGGCCAGGAACGCGTTGGTGGACGGTTGCCACGTCACGCTGGCGCCGGCGTTGGCGATCTTGCGGAAGTCTCTCGCCGTGAGCCAGACACAGTGCGCAAGGACCAGCTGTTGAGACAGGCTCCGATGTCGGATCATCCAATCGACGACGTTCAGCCCCTCGATGGTCACGTCGGCCGGCACTTCGGCGATGTGCGCCATCATCGGCGCCTCGAAACGCTCCGCCAGCGCTACCGCCGAGCGGAATGCGCGCGCCGTCACGAAATGGGGCTCGTTGATGCCCGGGCCGATAGTGGTCAGCGAACGCGCTCTGTTGTACTTGCCGATCAACGACTCGACGTGGTCGAGTGCAGCCAGCGCCTTCTCCTTGTTGCCGGAGAGCGCGCGGGGCGGCGCATCCGAGAAGTTGCGGAAATAGACGTGCCTCAACCCGCCGCGGCGAAGCCCGGCCAGGGTGGCATCGACGAGGTCGACACGGTTGCCGAAGTCGGTACTGTCGGCGACCGTGGTGATGCCGCTCTTGATCGCTTCGGCACAGAACAGCTGCGAGGCGACCAGCGCATCCTCTGCCTCGTAGCAGGGCAGTGCGCGATACATCAACTGCTGCAACCACTCGTGATAGTGAAGACCGTCGGATAGACCGCGCAGCAGCAGATGGATGCTGTGGCAGTGCGCGTCCACGAAACCTGGCATCACCAGTTTGCCTTTCGCGCTGATCGTCTCTCGTGCGCGTGGCTGCTTCTCCTGTGTGATGCCGACAATGCGGCCGTCGCGGATCAGCACCGTACCGCGAACCCGCGTGAAATCATGCTCGCGCAGCGTCAGCAGTTGTCCATCGACGATGGCCAGATCGGGCAGAGCATCGTGAGACATGTCGTACTACTTGGCTTCGAGCAGCAGCGACGTGTCGAACACCGCTTGGACGTCGATCGATCGTTTGATGATCTTGTTGTCACGCAGGAACTTGGCGATGTAATCGGTGGTGCCGACCACGCTGCCTGGCTTGTCTTTCGTGCCCATCAGCGCGAGCGCGTCGCTGCGCGTGTACAGCTTGTCCTTGGACATCATCCCGAGAACCGCATCCGGATCCTGCTCCAGTGCCTTGGCAACGATCTTCGCCGCTTCGGCTCGATTGGCCAAGACCCAATCGGTTCCCTTGGCGAATGCCTTCAGGAAGGCGATCAGCTCACTACGTTTTGCAGATAGCGTCGCCGGCTTGGCACTGACCGCATTGATGATGAAATCCGGAGCATCCACGGTGCTGTAGAGCACGTGCCCGCCCTTGCTGAGCCCCTGGGTGATGAACGGCTCCCACGTTACGGCCGCCTCGATCTTGCCGGCCGCGAACGCGTTACCAGCATCGTCGCCATTGAGGTTCACCAGCTTTACGTCACGCGCCTTGACACCCTTGGACTCCAGAGCGCGCAGCAGCAGCATGTGGTTGGCTTGGCCAAGCGACACGCCGATGGTCTTGCCCTTGAGCGCGGCCACATTGGTGATGGATTTCTTCGCGATCACGGCATCCGCCCCGGCCGACGAATCCACCAGACTGATCACTCTCACGCTCTGAGGGTCGCGATCCAGTGCCGTCATGATCGTGTCGAGCGTGGAAAGATGGATGTCCACGTCACCGGTCAACAGCGCAGGCAGGCCATCGGCAGGCGTGGGGAACACCTTCTGCTCGACGTTCAATCCCGCCTCGCGGAAGAATCCCTTCTCCACCGCGGCATAGAAACCCGCGTAGCCGACCCAGTAGTCATGGGCGACCCGAACGGTCTTTAGATTCTGCGCATTGGCGGCCGTCGACAGAAGGGCGGCACCTGCGGCGGCAAGTAGGTAGGCGAAGCGGGTGCACTTCATGGGAGCAAGGCGATTCAGGGATGGTTTAAGTGGGGGCGCGTGAGCGCCCTGCTATCCACGAAGCATGCCGTCAGTAGAGCGAGCCTAAGTCATTGACCGTGCGACGGTCTTCAATTCATCCCATCGGCTCGAGCGCACCGCAATGGCGCACGATCGCAGCGTGTGCAATGTTGTGGTGCCGGGAGAATCGACGTCCGTGCTTCCCGCCTGCTGCCGAACGACGGCAAGGAATCGAGGACGTGCGATGCTACGGGTGCGCGTGGCGAGATCGCCGCTTGCCAACGGCGCGCTGCCTTGTCGCGGCTGCCATCAACATGGCAAGGCCGATCGTCAGCAGCGCCACGGTGGAGGGTTCCGGCACCGGTTGGAGGAAAGCGCCCGATTCTGAAATGAAGGTGACTCCCGGCGGCGCACTGATCGACAGTCTGGCCGTCTGGCCGAAGTCGAGAACCGTGTCGCGAGTGGAAATGCTGTCCGCCAGGAACAATGAGAAGTTACCCACCAGCAGGCGCGCCGAAAACGCAAAGCTGGGCTTCAGCGGCGTGATGTCGAAACTGCTCGTCAACGTGAAGCGCATGTCCGCCGGATCGAACATGAGGGAGGTCGGATTGCCTACCGGAACAACTCCATTCGTCGTGACATCGCCGGACTCGCTGTCGCGAAAGGCGATGACCGGCTCGCCGGGCACTTGCGTGCTCTGCAGCTCGATACGAATGCCTGCAGAGTCTTCCAGGAATCCATTGTCGACAGAGAGCGTGAGCAAGCTTGCCGTAACGAAGGTGTCCACAGGCCGCGGATCGACATTGCTGGCCGAATAGAAGCCGCCGACAGTCATCGACAGATTCACCCGAAAGGCTGACGTCACAGGCCCGACAACGGTCAACGTGTCGTACAGCGACGCCTCCGCCCAGCCGAAACCTGGCAGCAAGCCGGCTGACTGGGATTGCGTTTGCGAGATGGCCGTGGACCGCAGCTCGCCCGTGTGCAAATTGGCGCTTGCCACCCCGGTGCTGCCCGCGCGCGTCGCCGTGATGCTGCCGTCCGAACATTGCGCCTGCGCGTCGCCCGTGGCGACCACGGCGTCGAAGAGGAGGCATTGGACGCGCGCATGAGTGGTCAGCGGCAGCGACGGGTCCAGCGGATTGGTCGGCGGTGCCGCCTGCGCAATTGGCAGGAATACGGCAAAGCCCCATGCCAACAATCGAGAGATGCTCATCGTAGCCCCCCACGTTGTGCGCAGACGCGAAGAGCACTCTAGATCCGGCGTTGGGGCGGCGCAAGACTTGGTGGCCACGGCCCGGATCGGTGAGCGCGGTGTGAAGTACTGGTCGGTGCAGCAGTGGATGGGAACACGCCCGCGGTTCCTCTGGAAATGTCGCCGACTCCCACTCAACCTCGAACCTGAGCAACCCAATCCTTGAGCCACCCTACACAGCGCTCGAGCTCATCGCGCACCTCATAAACCCAGAAGCGCTTCACCTCCCATCCGAGCTCGATCAGACGTTGGTTGCGCAGCTGATCCCGCAGGCAAAGCTCACCCGTCCAACTGCGGTGATATCGCTCGCCGTCGACTTCAATATCCAATTTCCTGTCGCCTTCGATCAGCGCGAAGTCAAGGTCGTACTGCTCGACGCTGAACTGAGGGATGGGCTTCAGACCGGCGTCTACCATCGCCCGGTAGCAGATCCGTTCCCAATCGGAGACGCGCTCGGGATGCGTGACAGTGGGATACTCGCGGCTGACCGCCGCTGGGCTGACCGCGACATATGCCGCTCGGGCCACATCCAGCCCGCTGACGTAGGTAACGAACTCCTCCAGGTAGCTCACGCCGCAAGCGGAAGCCACCCTGCGGTCCCCAACGACATGCAAAAGCCCGCGCGCGCGCGTGATCGCAACGTTGAAGAGATTGCCATTGCCTCGGAGAAAGCTGAGCGCACTGTCTGAAATACCGTTCGACACCACGGGCGAAAAGAACATGACGTCTCGTTCGTCCCCCTGAAACTTGTGCACGGTATCCACAAGAAGCTCGGCGGGTCCCACGATCTCTTGGAGCTCCGGGTGCGACAGAAGCATGGTCTGGAGCAGTTGCGCCTGCGCGCGAAACGGTGTGACGACACCCACTGTACCGGCATAGCCGCGCGTCACAAGAAGATCGACCAACGCGTCGACAACGGCACGCGCCTCGCTGGCGTTCTGCGCGCCGCCCTCGCGCGGTCGGGTTACCGTGCCGCTAACGTCCTGCCAAACAACACCGGGCTGAGTAGCTTTCGGACGCAAGAGTTGCGCGTAGCGCGTCGCAACGCGAAGACGGCCTTCGTAAAAAGCATCATTCGAGAACCCGATGATGTCGGCGTGCGAGCGATGGTGATCCCGCAGGTTGATGATGTTCTCGGGAGCAACGATGCTCGCCGCCACGTCAAAAAGGGACCTGACCGAGTACATCCATCCGACTCGGTTCTCGACGAGTCCGTGCTTGTACTGCAATTCGCTGTCGCGCCTGGGGGTCAGCGCACTGATGTGGCGGAGCTGCATTGGGTCACCGATGATCACGCTACGCTTGGCGCGGTAGAGCAACGGCAGCGCCGAGGCAACGTCGCACTGGCTCGCCTCGTCGATCACCACAAGGTCAAAGAAACCGGGGTCCATGGGAACTCTTCCGCGGGCTGACAGCGAAGTCACGGCCCAGCAGGAGAAGAGCGTCGTCACTTTCGCCTGCAGAGCCCTCGCGCGTTGGCGTATGGATGCATGCACACGCTCTGCGTCCGGCGCCGTCATCAATTGCAGCGCGGCCGCATAGTCAGCCACGTCCTTGCGTTGCGGTGCTGTGAGCCGCGTCGGCGCGAGCTGCACCCAGTCGCGCCATAGTTCGGCTGAGTTCTGACTTACCTGTTCCGTGAGATCGGCTCGCTGCCGCGCAATATCCTCGAAAGAAACTGATCCTTGGAGCAGATGTAGTGCCTCGCGATACTCGACTGCCCGGCGCACCATATCTACGCGCTGAACCACCTCGTACAACCACGCGCGTAGTGCCGCCCCGCCCTCCGCCTCTGACCAATGCGACCAGGAAATCCCCAGAACATTTAGGGTGGCGCCAGCATCTTGAACCGCCTTCTCCAGGCGTGCCAGACGACCTGTTCGGACAACACCCCAGACGAGTCGCGTCAGGATGCCCTGCCTAGCCTTATCGGCTCCATCCACGGCTTTGACGAGCGGCCGCAAGTGCGCCGCCGCTCTATCTCTCACCGCAGCAGTCAGGGAGGCGAAGCCCGTCCCGAAAGTTCGCCGCGCGTCGTCCAACTCTCCTTCCAGACGATCCACCGCATTGCGGCAGTCCAGCGTCTGCTGCTGAACCCTGTCCAGCTCAGCGAGTTGCGACTCCAAGCTGCGATGGCGGTCCAGTCCTTCGCGGTAGTTCATCTCAGCGTCAGTGCCAGGATTCCCGGTCAACATCTGGGTCAGGTATCCGGCGAGGAGCGCCTGGTAATCCTTGGAACCCGTCCGCAGGACCACTGGACGGTTTCCGAGGCCATTGACGCGCGCCTCGACAACGTCGACAGCCTTGTTGTTCTTGCTCGCAAAGAGCACCTTCATACCGCGCCATGCGGCATTGACGAGAATATTCGTCACCACCTGGGACTTCCCCGTGCCGGGTGGTCCAGTCACTACGGTATGGGGCGATGTGAGCGCAGACCGCACAGCCGCACGTTGCTCAGTGTTCATCGGTAACACCTCGATGAGCGTGTCGAGGTCCACCGCGGAAGACGTGGAGGATGACACCTCCGCCGTTAGCCATCGGCCAAGAGCCGTCTCGTTCAACGTCTCTATCAACACGTCAGCCAGCGCCTTGAGCTCTGTCTCGAGACCCTGCGTGTAGGGCGAGCGCTCGCCCGGAACAATCACCGCGCGGTTGTAGATTCCGGCCGCGGAAACATCGGCCAACGTCGGTGTGACGGCACATGCAACAGGATCGAGCGGCTCCTTCCAATCCCACTCCGGCCGTATCCGCACGAGCCGCTCGACCAGTTCGTCCACGTCGGGTAGTTCCTCCCCGCGCATGTCCAGTCCCAACTCTTCGGACAACCTCGCGGCTTCCTCGGCAAGCTGCAACCCGTCGCCCATCGCCATGTGGCGAAGGAACTTTGTGTTAACAACAGGCAATTGGTCGTCGATGCGCGGCGCAGCACCGACCACATCGGAAAGCAGGACTGGCCACATCAGCACCGGCTCGACTGAAAAGCCGTCCCACTTGCCGATTCGATGCTTGCGCAACCTCACTGGATATCCGAGCCACAGCGTCGTCTTGGCACGCTCGGCGCGCGCTTTTCCCAGCAACCTGCCGAGCCCAGGCCCGTTCCACCAATCGACGGCGGACGCCATTGGGACAGAGCCTAGCTGCGCGTAGTAAGAATCACCGTCTTGGCCTCTTGCGAAGACGCTGATGCCTTCGTCCATGTCCTGACTGATGCACTCAAGGTAGTACCGACAAAGTCGCGCAAATTCCGTGTCTTGCGGCGGTATTGCGGACGAGGCCGGCGTATCCCGTCGCACCAAGCGCCATCGATAGTCGTTGCCCTGTTGAACTAGCCCAGTGAGCTCGTCACTCAAACACTGATTGATGTCGCGGCGGTCGCGCCTCAGCGCATCCGTCAGTTCTGCGGCCTTGAGGCCGGGCCGGCGTTGCAGCTCGGCAAGAATCAGTTGTCGGAGTGAATTCTCGCCTTCGGCCATGCCCATATCCGATCGCAGAGGCAGTTCGTGACTACCGCATTCGATTCAACAAAAGGCATCACTGGCACACGCCCTTAAACAAGAGACGCTCACCAAATCCCGCCCAGTGGTCTCTAGACGATGGTTTCGGCTCGCCCGCTGATCAATTCAACAGAGAGCCCAGAAGAAGTAGATGAGAAGAACCGATCAATCTCGTCAATCGTCTCGTAGGGCAAGAACTTCACCTTATCTCGCAGCTCTAGCCGTCGAAACACGGGGCGCAGCAACTGCTCGCGAACGCGATTGCGACGCTCGGCTGGCGCCACGATAAACATTGGATAGGTCGTATTCGGTGCAACGATGTTCAGATCGGCAAACCGGAGCAATCCGGAGTAGATCGCTGTCGAGTTCTCAACCTCGAACGCTGCATTGATTCGAAACTCCTCCTTCCAAACGACATCGATGTTCTCGAAGTAGTTCTTGGGCAAGTCAATACCTGCCGCGAACTCCGCCTCGAATTCGTTGAAGTCGTACACCGTACGCAGCTTTCCCTGATCGGCGGTCGGTACCCAGATCTTCTCCCCCGCTTTCAGCCCAAGGCTCGCCAGCTTCCATTGCATCTTCACATGGTCGGACACTAGCGGGCTTTGGACGATCTGATCGACGTCCTCCGGCTCGACTTCCACCATTGGCGATGTTTCAGGTTCAACCGCTGACGGCGGCGCCCTCTGGCCCACCGGCTGCCCGTCGCGTACGCGCACAAGGATTGAGTACAGGTCGTCATATCGAGCGTAGAACGCCTCCAGCTTCTCAATGCTGACGGTCGTGAATCCGCGCAGCCTGTATGTCTCCTCATATTCGAAGAGCCGACAGAACGCTTGGAACGGAACCCCGATCTCGATCGGGTTGCCGATGAAATAGATGAGATCCCACCCCGCCGACGTCGCTGGATCGTTGATGTTGTGCCACAGCTCGCGAGACAGCGCTGGATTGACGGTCTTCAACGCGACCTTACCCATGAACTTGATGCTGTCGCCTTCCACGATCAGCAGGTCATCGCCCTCTGCCATCCTCTCAAACTTGGCACGATTCGCCGTGCCATCCCGAGAGCCCCAGACGGCAATGGGCCGATCGCCGAAGAAGTGCTTGAGGCGCACCGCGAGCTCTCTGGAAACAAAGCGGCTGATCCTCTCGAACGAGACTCTCTGCTGGATCGTGTCGCGATAGTGCGTCATCGCTTCCGGGTTGCCCGGAGGCATGTACAAGAGAAAGATGTTTCGCACCGTTGGGCCTCCAGAATCCGCTTACGCTACCAACAGGTCGTCGAGAAACTCGGATGCCGGCTCCACGCTGGTGACCAGCAAATGGTCTCGCGCCCGGGTGCAGGCGACATACAGCAGATGGCGCTCAGTGTTGTAGACCTCTTCCAGATCACTGTCGTCGGTCACGGATTCGATCCGCGACTGCAGCGGAATGACTTCGTCGTCGCATGCCATTACTGCTACCGCCCGGAACTCCAGGCCCTTAGCCAGGTGCATCGTGCTGATAGAAACATGGCCGTGGCTCGTCTCGACGTGTTCATCGAGGAACTCGAACGGCACGCCCGACTTGGTGAGTGCCTGACGCGCCCGATCAACCTCGGCACCGGAACGCACGAACACGCCAATCTCGTGAGGCGAAACGCCCTCTTTGCCCCGCTCGATGATCCAGGAGCTAACGGCATTGATCTCCTCGTCCGATATGCTGAAGACCCGTACCACCGGCGCCGGGCCGTTGAACACTGAGACTGTTCCGCGCCGCTCCTCTGCATTGCCGTCGACATCCGATACCTCAGGCGCCAGCAACCTGTCGGCCTGCGTTCGAATTTGATGGGACGTGCGGTAGTTGATGTGCAGCGTGCGAGCGCGGCCGCGAATGTCGACACCAAGTGCCTTCCACGAAAACGGCTGTTGGAAGATCCGCTGCCCCAGATCGCCCGCAAAGAAGAGACCGTTTGGTCGGCCCGCACCAAGGGCAGCCAGAAACCGCAACTGCGGCGGACTCAGGTCCTGAGACTCATCCACGACTACGAATTCGAAGGGCGGCTGCTTGCGGCCTGACAATACGCTGGCCAACTGGTTGAACATTGATGCGTGCGTCATCCGACTCTCCGTCTTCAGTCGGGCGCGCACCGATTCAAAGATCGCCCAGAGCGAGGCGCGCTGACCCTCCGGCAGACGGACCTTCCGGCCCAGCCGTTTGACGTCCCGATAAGACTCCCAAGTTTCCAGCTGCCAGGCATCGACCAACTCGTCCCATTCGGTACAAATGAAAGACAGGCTGAACCGTTGCCCGGTCGCGGCTCCGGCTGCCGCCGAAAGCATGCTTCGGACCTCTTCTCGGGACACTATGTTCGGTTGGCCGAGGTGCCGCTCGTAGAGTCGATCGCCGATTGCGTTCATCGCCTGGACTTCCAGGCGTTCCCCCAAGCGCGGCTCGTTGCTGATCAAGCGACGGAGCTTCGTGCGCAGTGCGTTCGCTAGCGTCTCTGAAAACGTTGTGAGCAATACGCGGCTGTCCGGGTTCTTGCGGGAAAGGTAGACGGCCCGGTGCAGTGCCACGATCGACTTGCCCGTTCCGGCCGAACCGGACACCCGCGCCGGCCCCGCGTAGTCACGCTCCACCCATTCACGTTGGGCCGGATGCAGAAAGATGGTCCATTTGTCCCACGGATACTCCAGAGCGCGCTCGAGCTCCGCCACGTCGCCCATCACTCTGAAGCGCCGTTGCGCATCCGGGTGTGCGAACGGGTCGGCGCCTGGTCTGGGTGCCACGCGCGCGACCTGCGGTTGCCCACCGGTTGCTACTTCCAGCAAGGCTTCTGCAGCCTCGCTCGGCAGATGATCAGCCAGCTCCAGCAAAGTGTCTTCGTTTGCCTGCCGAACATCGGCAAGCCATTCCGTGGGGACGCCGTAGCTCAGCAGCTGCTCGTCGGAGCACTGCGCGAACAGCCGGCGCTTGGGCGGTGCGGGGTGCGCGACCTCAATGTATTTGGGAACAGCAATCTCTTCGACACGTTCCCGGATCTCCACGAGCTGCGCCGCACCCGTCTTCGGGTGCGTCTCCAGCCTGCGCCGCTCCGCCCAGTCATATGCCTTGTCGTGGTGATCGACATAGCAGAGCAGAAGACTCCCTGACGTCTTGTGCACGATGATTCGGATATCGCTGCTGACGCGCACCGACCAGAAGTTCTTGTCCCGTGCATTGTCGAGCTTGTGAAAGCTCATGCCCGGATTGACTGGGTTCAGCTGGAGATCAAAGGCCGTCGTCTTGACGGCCTTCTGTTCCTCGCCCGTGAGGCGGGCCAGACTGTCCGTGAACGTGTCGGCAATACGGAACTCTGTCATGCAGTCGCATGCAGAGACGGTACCCAACCCTCTGCACGCAGGCACCTCGCGGCAAGGTCAATTTGTGCTGGCGTGAACTGTCGCTTTCTCGCCGCCCAGGCATAGGTGCTCTTCTCGATGGCGGCAGGATCGGCAGCGGCCTGCTCGGTCATTACCCAATGGACCGTAGCCAATAGTTCCAGACCGAAGGCGCTCTCGAACCCTTCGACAAGGCGACCCACCTTCTCGAAACGCTCTTGGGTGTCGTGATGTGCTGCCAAGTAAGCGTCCGCTTCAGCAGTCGCGCCGGGTACGATGGATAGCTGCTTGTCCGGCGCGTCACCTCCGTCGGCGTAGCCTGAAATCAGATGCCCCTCGATCTCATGCAACACATGCCGCAAGTTCTCGGCGTACGGACCATACGGCGCCTGTACGTACCGAAGCTTGAGTGGCTCTCCCGCCCTCTGCAGGAAGTACATCAGCTTGTGTACCTCCAACAGCGAGATCGACGGGTCCATCAAGCCGCCAAGATAGCGGCTCATGAGACTCACCAGAGCAGCGCGCCCTGCCGTCATTTTCGGAACCGAGGTCGAGCGATTCGGCTTGATATCCTGCGATTCTCCATGTGGCTCATACACAAGCACATCGACATCCGGCAGGCCACCCATCGCGCGCTCGATGAGCGGACGCACCTCCGCCCATTCCAAGCCGCCGAGCCCACTACCCAACGGGGGTATGGCGATGGAGCGAATACCGCGCGTACGCACCTCGGTGACCAAAGCGTCCAGACCCGAGACGATATCCTCAATGCGGCTCTTACCCCGCCAGTGGCGCTTGGTCGGGAAGTTTACGATGTAGCGGGGCAGCGTCAGCTCGCCTGTGTCGAAGACGAACATCCGCCCTGGCTCGACGGCCTTGCGTGCGCAGGCAGCCGCGTACGCCTTGAAGTTCGCCGGAAAGGCCTTCTTGAACTGCAGAGCAATACCACGCCCCATGATTCCGACGCAGTTGACGGTGTTCACCAACGCCTCGGCCTCGGCATCAAGGATGTTACCGGTCCTGTAGCGAATCATGTCGTTGTCTCCCAAGTCAAAAATACCACGCTCGGCAGACCTCTACCACAGGGCGATGCGCGGCACCCGCTATATGCCGCATCGCCTGGCGCTGTACGGTCGTAGTGAGCACGCCTACCCGCCGAACCAGGCTCCAGGGCACGAAAGTCTGCACCAGGAACTCCGCCTGCTTGCCTTCCTTCACGGCAGGGTCTCGAAAATCCGTGGCAGCAACCGCGGGCCAATTCACCTCGCCAAGGTCTTCGATACGACTACGGAACTCGGAGTAGTAGGCGCCGGCGTTCGACAGGCTGAAGGCCCAGCGCTTGGGTTGTGCATCGGCCCAAGAGATAACCTCATGCATGTCCAGTTCCAGATGCAAGATCGGCCCTTGCCCGCCCCGGTAGGTCAACTCAGGGTGGTTCGCGCAGTGAATCAAATACAGCATGATCGAGCGTGGGCCGAAGTAGAAAGGCACATACCCTCCGACCAGGTCCCCAGGGTGGCACCTCACCGGGAGGCCCAGTCGCCTGAGCTTAATGCTACTCATACCAATTGACGCCGCCGGACCGCCGCGTGCGATCAACTCGGCGTCGGACCACAAACCGCCATCGCGAACAATCGACGGCAGATTGTCCAAGTGGGTAATGTGGTACAGCTTAGGGGCAGGCGGAGTCATCGATTCACCATGTACTTCTCCAATCTGCTCATGCCTCGACTAGTCGATCACACGACACCTCGGTCTTCCTTCAGCTACTCGCGCGGGCGGACTGGATCGCGGCGACAACGGCCTCATGGCCATCGAGGATCGAATCGATCAGCACACGCAGTTGGGTTGCAGTGTGGGCGTGTGCGCCGACATATCCACAGCGAATCAGGTCCAAGAACGGGGTCCGTCGCAGGTAGCGTCCATTCAATAGCTTATAGCTGAGTCGCAGCCCGTTCCTCGGTCCCTTGAATGTCGGATCCAGGCGGACCTTCTGAAAGTGATCCAGCGGCATGATGATGCCGCCCTCAGCGAGTGCTGCATCGCGCTTAACGAACTTGAGGTAGAAGACCTCCGGGTTGAGCCGGTACTCTTTCGCGCCTGGTGAGTGTTGCGTTCCGAAAGCCTTCATACGGGCAATCTCCGCGTCAAGTTGCGCGTCCGGTCGGTACACCCAATCTGTCAGGCCCCCGGCCTTGCCCGCCGGTTCCAACATCTTGTATTGGAGCATCACGACGTTCTGCTTCGTGAGATTCACGTAGATGAGATCGACCCCTAGACAGTGTTCGAGCTCGCGCCGATTCGCCGTAAGGATCTCCAGTTCCTCGCCATCTTTTCTGAACAGCGCTCGCCCGGTCACATGGCTCTGCACCAGCTCAAATCCAGGCACGTATCGCGCATCATGCTCAACGACCGAGTCCTCCATGATCGCCACGCGTCCAAGTGCCGTAGCCTTCCCCTCAATGAGCTCCACTGAAGAGGCTTGATCATTTGCCGCAAGGCCAAACGCGGCCAGTGCCGTGCGAATGGCGTCCTCCTGCATTGCGGCGATCCCTTTGTAGCGTTCGGGTACTGTTAGGGACTCGGCTACGGCACGCAGCCCGCCCCTATTGGTCTGTACGGACGCCAAGCGCTCGATAAGATGACTACTTAACTTTGGCGAGAGCACTGTGACTGAGCGATTGCCGTCCAATCGGGTGGCAAGGCTCTTGGCGTAAGGAGCATCGGTAACAAGGGCCACAGCGGCTGCTTCCGTAGCAGGCGATACGTTGACGGTGCGTGAAACCTTGATGCGCGAGTCAAGCGTGGTAATCGCGCTCTTCGACGAGAGCAGGCCGAAGCAGACCCGTTCCCCAGAGTCTGACTTGCCCAGAATCAGGCACGGTGCCGGCACTTTCACGTCAGAGAGGGCGGTATGTGGCCTTGCGACGGTAAACTCGTTGACACCACGGCGAGACCCAACGAGCGCGTCCCACTCGTCGTCACTGAACCGCAGAACGACGATCGGGTGTCGCTCCGCATGGCTCTTCAAGGTATCGAGCCAAGCCGTTGTCATGAAACCCTGAACACCTTCATCACCTCATCCCCGAGGTGATTGATGACCTTAACCGCAATCCGGCCGTTCCTCGGCTTCGGGAACGCGCGGGAAGTGTCGCTGTTCAGCGTGGCCCAGGCTTCTTCGTTGATCTCGGCTTTCAACGTCGTCTTCAGCGCGCTGTACGGGTCATTCGCGCCGAGGAAGTAGGCGTGGCGGACGAAGAAGCTCTCCTCGTTGTAGTCGGTGTCGATGAACCAGCAGGCGATGCCGTCGGGGCCGTCGCTGCGGACCTCGCCAGTTTGCGGGTGGAAGACGTCCACGCCGTTGACCTTGACGCGGATCTTGCCGTCTTCGGCTGGCAGGATGTCGATATCCGGCTCGCCGAAGATCACGAACAGGTTGCCCTTGCCGGTGTTCTTCAAGTCGTCGGCCATGTGCAGGTCGGCGTTCATCCTCGCCTTGAGCACGGGGATGCGGCCGAGCTTGCTGAACTCGGTGGCGTGCGCCTCGTAGTTGAAGGCGCAGGCGATCAGCACATCGAAGTCGGCATCGCCGGCCTCGCGCGCTGCAGCCACCAGATCGGGGCGGGTTACGGTGCCGAACTCGGGGCCGATGAAGATGGCGGCGCGCTTCTCACCGCCAAATTGCGCGTTGCCTTCCACGTAGCGGCCCTCGCCGCAGATCAGTTCACCGGGCCAGGGCGTCAGTGACGTGAACGTGATCCGGTCTTCCTTGTGCGCCTGCTGCACTCCGGCCGCTTTCAGATTCTCCAGGATCATCTGTGGGAAGGTCTGTCTCTCCGCGTACTCAGACCTCGGCTCGCCCGCGTGTTGCGCGTTGGGGTCGATCAATTCGTCGTTCTCATCCACGCCCAGTACGCGGTGGGGACTCAAGCTCTCCACGGTGAATGGGCCAGCCACGCGAACCTTCTTGTTGTCCGTGTAGGGCTTGTCGTAGAGGTATTCGAACTCGGCCTTGGCGGCGATGGACTTGTCGATCTCCTGCTGCCTCGCGATGCGGACCTGCCACAAGTCTGCGTGCACCTTCATCGCTTCGTCTGACCACTCGGCATCGGCCTCGCGCGGAACATCCCACTCCTGCCAGGTCTTCTTGAGCGTGGCGTTCAGCTTTTCTCGCAATGGCTCCAGCTTTGCCTGCCACTGGTCCCAGATGACATCGATCTCCGCGTTGTTGGCGATGGACTTGAGGGTAATGTGCGGTACGCGCTCATAGACGAAGCCATGGCGGATGCTCCCCTGCACGGGCTGAGAACTCGGCGCGATGCGAGTGACTTCGGATTCCTTAAGCTGGCCTTCGCGGGAATCGGCCAGCATGTAGAAGGGATATCGCGCGCCCATGATGCGGGCACGGGCCAGCGCCAGCGCCACGCGCGAGGTGTCAATCGTGATCCATCGACGGCCCCATTGCTCTGCGACGGTGGCGGTTGTGCCGGAACCGCAGGTCGGGTCGAGCACGAGGTCGCCGGGGTCGGTGGCCATTAGAAGGCAGCGTTGAATCACATTCGTTCCGGTCTGGACGACGTAGGTTTTGTCTCGTCCAGCGCCCGCTATGATGTCGTCCCAGAAGTCTGTGATGATCTGCCCGGGAGAATCTTCGAGATACCTTTTGAGACGAAGGCTGTTCCCCGACTGAGCGATTCGGCCCGCTAAGTTAAGTCGATCCATCCCCGTTTTTGTTGTTGTCCAGCCGCGCCCTTTCGACGGACGAAACTCTTGGCCGCGGAACGGAAAGGCGTAACCCATCGCAGAGTTTTCCGAGGTGTCGCGACCTTGGCGTTGGCTGGTGAGCGTGATCAACTGCATCGCCCGACCTGAGAGTTCGTTCTCGGAAGCTTGCGAAGTCGTCGCCCATTGATCGGGCGCATACTCAATTAGCCCATAGTCTTCATCGCGCCGTGATCCCTCTGTTTGATAGAGCGATCGAAACTTCAAGGAGGTCCGATTCTTGGCAAACCAGCACAGATAATCTGTCACGCCAGGAAGAAAGACGCTCGTGGCACCACCAGACTTCTTTATCTGAATTTGCGCAACGAAGCTTTCCTCCCCGAACACCTCATCCATCATCGCCCGGACGCGGTGAACGTTTTCATCGCCGATTTGCACGAAGATGGAACCAGAATCGGTGAGGAGATCGCGGGCGACGGTCAGCCGATCCCGCAGGTACGTAAGGTAGCTGTGGATCCCGTCGCGCCAGGTGTCGCGGAAGGCCTTGACCTGCTCAGGCTCGCGGGTGATGTGGTCCGCCTTGCCGTCCTTCACGTCGCGGCTGGTGGTGGACCACTGGAAGTTGCTGTTGAATTTGATTCCGTACGGCGGGTCGAAGTAGATGCACTGCACGCGTCCGCGCAGGCCCTCGCGCTCGGCCAGGCTGGCCATCACCTGCAGAGAGTCACCGAGGATCATGCGGTTGGACCAGTTCTGGTCGTGGGCGTAGAACTCGGTCTTGTCCACCCCCTTGGGGATGCCGTTGAAGTCGGCGAAGAGGTCGGCGGTGGTCTGCCCGGCATCATGTTGGCTCTCCCGGGTCTGGCGCAGCAGATCGTCAATCAGGGCCTTTGAGTGAACCTTTTCCTGGATGTAGAGCGGCGGCGCGTGCACGACGAGGGCGCTCCAGTCCTGTTCATCCTTCCCGCGCCAGACGAGCTGGGGGTCGAGGTCGCGGTTGCGCTGCTGCTTTTCCTCTTCGAGACCGGCCGCGCCGCGCGGGTAGGCAACCCGCACCGGCGCCTGCTCGGTCTTCTGCATCACCGACTGGTATTCGGCGGTCGGGATGTTCTTGCGGGTGGCCTCGTCGTGCTTAAGTGCCTCGACCGTCTTTGCGCTGGACTTCTTCGTAGCCATGGTCAGTCTGCCACCTTCAGTTGCTAAAGCGCCTTATCAGCGCAAATGTTGCAAGCAATGTGGCCGACCTTGAGTCGATCGCCACAGGAGTGGGTGTGGGTCGACAGGAATGACCACTTCAGCGTGTCGTGCGTTACTGTCGATCCGACCTGGTTCAGAGGCAGATCCGTGTCCATGCGCGCTCGAATGCTCTCCATTAGGTGAGAAACACCCTTCTTCCTGACATACGCCAGCAGCAGCCCTCGACCCTCGCGACCGCTCGTGTAGCGGGTCAAGAGTTGCTCAAGCCCCTTAATGTGCTTTGCCGGACCGTCGTATATCTTGGCTTCCCCTAGTATCCGCCGTTGGCGGTGGCCTAGTTGGAACTCAATGGTTAGATCAACGTGACCGTTCGAATGCGTCTCGCGCAGCGCAACTATTCCTGGTCTGCTCAAACCTATTTGCAAGACGCTGGTTAGTCCGTCCTCATCGAGAGCCTCGAACTGCTTGCAGTTCGATTCAAGTTCAACAATCACGCCTTCCAGAAGAGAGTCGAACGCTTGCTCAAACTCGGCATCCGTCCTAGCTGTTACGAGGTCGAGGTAAGCAGGCTCCGTCCGACGAACCTGGTCAATTAACGCTGCCAGCGTGTCTTCGTGTGTGTTCACGGCTAAACTTGCTTTCCCAATGCAGCTTCCCACCGAACTTGCACTGAAGAGGCCCACCCTTCCCACTCATGGTCGGCAACGGACTTGTCTCGCCACCACGCTGTGAGTCTGTCCAGGAACTGTCCACTGCTGATGATGTCGTGCTTGCCGTCCCCGGATCGAAGATTGAATACGAGGGAGGGACTAGACGACGAAGCCAATAACGACACGACTGCTAAGGCTTCCTTGAAATTACATTGGCTGTTCTTTGCGACAGACTTGAGATCGCCAAGGCCAATTGAGTGGTCTTGGCTCTTCTGGATCGCTTCCCAAATGCCTCTGTTGAAAGTGACAAACCGTGGATCGAAGCCGAACTGCTGGCGGACCTGAGACTCGGCGGAGTTAGCCAACATCGAAAGGTGGTCGAACTCGCGCCCAGAGATCTTCTCAATCAGTCTTGCGAACTCACGTCCCACGCGATTCTTGAAGTCCGTCTCGATTTGGTAGGCCTCAGTGAACTCAGCAAAGGCCCAACGTCCGAAGGTGCCCAAATTATTCACGCCGGGCACCCAGTAGGTCTCCATCGTGGCCTTCTTCTCCTTGGCATCTTCGCGCCTATAGCCCTTGATCTCGACAATCAAGTGCAACAGATCGCTATCCCCGTGGCCATCGTCGACCAACACGATGAAGTCCGGCAGGTACCGACGCATCTCTGAGCCGTAGCGGTACGGGACCTCCAGCCCGAGGTTGTGGTTCTTCACGTAGGCGCGAACGCGCGGGTGTGACTCCGCCACGCGGCAGAACTCGGCCTCCCAGTCGCTGTCGAGCACCACCCAGTTCACCTGGCTGCGCCGTGAATCCGTCTCCCACCGATCGGACTTCGATGTGTTGAAACGGACGTGCGCGCTCGAACCGACCGGGTTGTAGGCATCGAGCAACGCATGGATGGGCCGTTTGCCGATCAGCTCGCGGGTAATGCCGGCCATGATCCGCTCGCACGCCATGTCGGCCAACATCTTGTACTTAAGCTGCGCCGGGTAAGTGCCGCCTTTGCACACAAGGCATTTCTCGTCGAGCCACTGCTTGACGATGCGCTTGAGCTGGCCGAACAGATGCAGTTGCGGCTCTCCGTTGGCGTCGCGCCAGCGGCTCAGGAGCAGGTGCGAGGTCAACTCGTAGATCACCTGGGAAGGCCGCACGTCGCCTGTGTGCACGAGATTCAAGTCCACCATCTCGCCAATGATTCCGGAATTGCGGGTCTCCGTGGCGCCGACGAGATCGGGCGTGAGCTCCAAGATGGAGTCCTGGTTGAAGCTGGCCGTGAGCCGGTCTTCGGGTAGCTCGGCTCGGTAGCCTTCAACACGCGGGAAGCGAATCTCGAGCGCATCACGGTCGGGCCGGATGGCCTTGACCTGGATGGTCTCGCGCGGCGGCTGCAGCGGTGCCACCACGGGCTTGGCGTTGAAGTCGAACGGGATGCCCAGCACGTCGGCGTACTCGACGTTGAATGTATTCTCCTCGTTCAGCTCGTACGACTGGCGCCGAAGCGCGCGGCCGATAACCTGTTCGCACAGCAACTGCGTGCCGAAGGCGCGGACCCCGAGTACGTGGGTCACGGTGTTGGCGTCCCAGCCTTCGGTCAACATGGAGACGGAGACCACACAGCGGATGTCGGCGCCCAGGCGGCCGGGCTTGCCGACGGTGTTCATCACCTCACGCAGCAGGTCCTGGTCAGTGAGATTATCGGCTTGGCGCGCGTCACCGGTGCGCTCGATGATCTCGCGCCGGAAGCGGTCGATCTCGTCGGCGGCCATGGCGCGGAAGTTATCGTCCAGCGCTTCGCCGGATTCCAGTTGCTCACTATCGATCAGCAGCGTGCGGGGGCGAGCGAGTGGATTGCCGTGCTCGTCATAGTTCTGGAACAGCGGCAGGCGGCCGAACTGGAGTTGGCTGGAACCGTCTTCGTTCTGGCGCTGGAATCCGGAAATGTAGTCATAGACGAGCTTGGAGGTCGAGGTGTTGTTGCAGACGACGATGAAGCACGGGGGCACCGAAACCTTCTTTTCAGCCCAGAGCTGAAAGGTCTTCTCGTAGTGGCCGTACAGCGCATCCAGGGCCGTTTGTAGTTGCGGCGGCAGGTCGAGCGGGTTGAGCGTTTCTGCCTTGCCGCGGCCCTTCTTGGGCATCTTGGCGCGGATGTGTTCCCACAGGTTGCGGAACATCGGCATCTCGTTGCCGGGGATATTGTCCGCAATGGGTACGCGCGGCAATTTGACGATGCCGCACTCGATTGCGTCCATCAGTGAGAAGTCGCTCATCGTCCAGGGGAAAAGCGTGCCTTCCGCGTACCCGGAGCCGCGGAGGAAGAAAGGCGTGGCAGACAGGTCGATCACGCGAGCGATGCCAAGCTTTCGGTTGACGGCTTCGAGTCCGGAGATCCACAGGCGCGCGGCTTCGTTGTTCTTCTCTGCTTCCTTCTTCTCTTCGCCCTTCAGGTCTTCTTCTTCATCGGCGCCTGGCTTCTCGCGGTAGCAGTGATGGGCTTCGTCATTGAGCACGAGAATGTTCTTCAGGCCCATGAGGTCAGGCATCACGCGCTGGAGCATCTGGCCTTCAGTTTCCAGCGTGTTCAGTTCCTCGCCGCGGCCCTGCAGAAGCGACCGCCCGCCCTTTGAGAGTTCGATCCGCTCGCGCAGCTTGAAGGCGTGGTAGTTGGTGATGACGATCTTGGCGCGATTGACGTCGTCCAGCATGTCGCCAGGGACGAGTTCACGGTCCTTGTAGTAGCTGTCGGGGTCGTTGGGCTGAAGGACGCGCAGGCGGTCCTTGATGGTCAGGCCCGGGGCTACCACGAGAAAGCCTCGTGAGAAGCGTTTGCTCTGGGAATGTCGAACGGCGTTGATCGTCTGCCAGGCGATGAGCATCGCCATGACCGTGGTCTTGCCCGCGCCGGTAGCCAGCTTGAGCGCCAGGCGCATCAGCTCGGGATTGGCGTCGTTGTTGGCGTTGGCGAGATGCTGCAGGAAGGTCTCCCCCCCCTTGCCGATCTGGGGAGCAACTTCGGTCAGCCAGATTGCGGTCTCGACGGCTTCAATCTGGCAGAAGAACGGCCTGATGCCGCTGAAGTCGTGATGGCGCCAGTGCTGGAGCAGGCGGGCGGTCTCCGGGGTGACGCGCCAGTCGTTGGGATTCTTGAGTAGCCGCCACTGGTCAAGGTGCTGGCGGACAGCGTTCACGACCGCGACCTGGTCGTACTGCTGTTCCTGTGTCGACAGCCCTTTGCCTTCGTCGAAGACGAGTGCGGCTTGCGCCGATGCGCCCTTCCGCTTCTTGGGCTTCGGGATCGGCGTGATGAACTTCGCGCTGCGGCGCGATGGCGTGATCTGCTGCGTAGGCTGGCCGGAGTCGTCGAGCTCCCAATGGCGAGCGGGGTACTCGTAGGGGGAGTTGAGGATCGGTCGTTCGAAGAAGGCGTTGGACATTGCGCTGACTAGGGCAATGCAACGGGCGGCCGGCGACGCCACGCTGGTAGACCCTGCACGTAGCGGAAGGTCTTCGCCTCGAGGCCGGTGTGCGTAGCGTCTCGCTTCTGGGCTTTTCTGGCGCCCGAGGCCTTGCCATCGATGCAAGACTGGGAGTCGGCAAGACCGAAGCCTTCATTGAGCGCAGTGGCACGCAGCGCCACGGCAAGGGCTCCCTGAATGTCGGCGGACTTGAAGTCCCGAACAGCCCAGCCCGCGGCGGCGAGCAGTCGATCGATGGATTTCCGCGCTTCTTGTTCTGAACCCATGCGCCCCCTCGGAGAGTGGGGGGATGGTAGCACTGCCGGGGCTCGGGCGAGGCGCAACTGGCCGAATGAGGTCTGGGGGCTGCCGTCCCTACTTCTCGGTGGGAACGTCCTTCCTTGACGGTGGCCTATAGCGAACCGAAATGGCCGCTATTCGATCCCGGCCTTCGCCTTGATCTCTGCGAGCGTAAACGTCGACTCGTCGGGGTTCGCCATGTGGTGCGCGAGGCGGGCCTGCACCTCCGACCGCCACTCAGCGGTTACGGGGCCGGAGGCTTCCTCGTTCGGAGAATTGTCGGGCAGGTCCAGTTCCGTCACTTCGGCCCCTTCAATCGGTCGCGCCAGTACCCAAGTCTACGACGCTCGTGCGCGACGGCAATCACTTCGATGTCATCGTCTGAACGAAGGACGAAGATCACTCCGTAGGGAAATCCCGGCACCTTGCAGCGCCTGATATCGCCGGCGATTGTCTGCCATGCCCTCGGGTGCTCCTGAATCAAAATCAGGGAGGTCGAGACCGCCTGAAGAAATCTGTCTCCCAGCGCGGGTTCTCGCGTCTCCAAGAATAGTGCAGCGTCCTCGAGCTCGATCTGCGCTGCCTCGGCGAATCGAAGGGTCATCGAGCGCGCAATCGCGCTCTCGCCCTTTCCATCACGTCGTTGGCATCCACGAGCTTCATTTCGCCACGCTCGATCGCACCGAGTCTGTCGATGCACTCGGCAACCCACGCTGCTTCGGTATCGGGATCTGGGGGATCGAGCGTCAATTGCAAGGCGGCGATCAGAGCCTCGCGTTCCTCGGGATCCAAGGCCTTGGCTTGCTCCACGATGGATTCGATCCGCGCGTTCATGGAATCTCCCGATGAGGCCGGTCTGCCCCTACAGGGCGGAGTGTTGCCCTGTACAAGAAACTCTGGCGCGCCCGGCAGGATTCGAACCCACGACCCCCTGGTTCGTAGCCAGGTACTCTATCCAACTGAGCTACGGGCGCTTTGCACTGCTTCGTCTCTGCCCTGCACTCAAGGCATCGACTTCGATCTTCGGTGTGACGCCGCCATAGGTTACTGGCGGAGACGCAGGGATTCGAACCCTGGATGCAGGTTTTGCCCGCATACTCCCTTAGCAGGGGAGCACCTTCGGCCTCTCGGTCACGTCTCCGAAGGCGGCGAATGATACGGGGCTGGTGTGGGGGGCGTCAATGAAACAAGGGGATATGTGGGGGGATTCCCTTGCGGTCTGCCTATTGATGGAAGTTGCTGCTGAATGGATGGGTGATGGTAGTGATCCGCCACGTCCACGCCGGTGAGCGTTGCTGTGCCCATTCCTGCTGGTATTGCTGACCCTATTGCTGCTGGTACTGCTGCCCCCACCCCAGCCCTCCCCCGCGCTTTGCGCGGGGGAGGGAGTGCCTTGCTTGGGGGAGTGACTTGGTTGGGGGAGTGCCCTGCGCGGGGAGTGCCTTACTTGAGCGAGTGTAGGTAGGTGGGGGGCTCAGAGTGAGGTCAGAGGGGGTGAAAGGTCTCAGGCCGGTGTCGTGTCCAGGTCGAAGGCCTT
>FRDC01001723.1_pt1 | contig 24249 bp, 38 predicted proteins | sample 1106171 | NCBI WGS metagenome assembly FRDC01 (sample SAMEA3930566, study PRJEB13176) | freshwater metagenome | biome: Drinking water system; feature: drinking water; material: water | place: Singapore | collected 2014-12-20 | reverse complement strand
CGACGAAGCGTTCGAGGCGATCACCACCGGGCTGGCCGGGCCGCGCCGCGAGCGGCGCAAGTAGTTCGCCGACGGCGGGCGTCGCCGATCAGACCGCGAGCGTGACCGTGACGCGCGCGCCACCGAGCCCCGGCGCGCCGCTCGGCGCGTCGACCGCGCGGCCGAGTTCGATCGTGCCGTCGTAGACCTTCACCAGTTCGGCGACGGCACCAAGGCCGATGCCCTGGCCAGGCGTGATGCTGTCGGCACGGACGCCGCGGCTCAGCAGTTTTTCGGCATCATCCGGGAAGCCGGGGCCGTCGTCGTCGATGATCAGTCGCAAGGACCGCGAATGGTACTCGGCGCGAAAGCGGACTTCACCGCGACACCACTTGGTCGCGTTGTCGAGCAGGTTGCCGAGCAGTTCGTAGAGATCGCCTTCGTCGGCGCGGACCTTCAGGGTTTCCGCCGCCTCGATCGCGATGCGCGGCCGCTTCGAGGCGTAGACCTTGATCAAGGCACCGCTGATCTTGTCGGCCAGCGGCTTCAGGCGGACCGGCTCGGCCAGGGTCCGGCGTCCGGCAGCGGCGGCCTTGCGCAGTTGGTGGTTTGTGATTTCCTGCATCCGGTCGACCGGGTCGCGCATGCGTTCGCGGGCGTCAGGCTGCAGGCTTGCGTCCTCGACCAGACCACGCAGCACCGCGAGCGGCGTCTTGAGACTGTGGGCGAGGTCGTCGAGCGCGTTGCGATAGCGCGTCTGCTGGTTGCGCTCCGCCGCGATCATCGCGTTCAGGCCTTCGGCCAGCGGCGTCAGTTCGTCCGGATAGCCGGCCTCGATCCGCGACTGCTGGGCGGATTCGACGCCGTGCAGTTCGCGCACCAGTTTGCGCAGCGGCGCCAGCCCCCAGCTCAGCACGAGTACCTGCACCAGGATCAGCGCCACCGCCGCGCCGCCGAGCCAGGTCCACAGGATGCGCCGGAAGGTCTGCAACTGCGCGAGGTAGTCGATCTTGTCCTCGAGCACGGCCACGGTGTAGCGCTGCGGCTTGGGCTTGCCGCTGAACAGGCGGATGCCGCCGGAATCGGCGACCCAGCGCACGCCGTAGGTCATCGCGAAGCGGTCGCCGAGATCGGTGAACAGCGTGCTGCCGACCTCCGGCGCCAGCAGCTCCGGCACCTTGCCGACAAAGCTCGGGCTGCGCCAGATGACCTTGCCGCTGGCATTGAAGATCAGCGCTTCGAGTCCGGACTGCACGCGGCCGAAGCGCGGGTCGGGCAGGGCGCCCTTGCTGATCGTCAGCTGGTCGCGCTCGTCGGCGTCGGCGGCGCCGAGCAATGCGAAGATCAGGCCCTGTTGCTTGTCGCGCTGCGCCTGCACGGCGCTGCCGCGGAACGCCTGATCGAGACCGGCGCCGCACAGCAGCATGAAGATCATCAGCACGAACGTGGCGACGATCAGCAGACGGGTTCGCAGCGATTTCATGGCGCGAGTGTCGGATGCTCGGGCTTGGCGCGCCAGCCCGTGCCGTCATCACGGCGGGCGGATGCCCGTCGCCGATGACGGCGTCCCGGCCGGTTCAGGCGCGCGGGAGGTTCCAGCGGTAGCCGCTGCCGCGCTGCGTGGCGATCGGATTCAGGCTGCTTTCGGGATCGAGCTTGGTCCGCAGGCGCCGAATGAAGACTTCGATGACGTTGGAGTCGCGCTCCTCGTCCTCGTTGTACAGATGCTCGGTCAACGTCGACTTCGACACCACTTCGCCGGCGTGCATCACCAGATACTCGAGCACGCGGTATTCGTAGGCCGTGAGATCCACCGGCAGGCCGTGCAGGGTCACGGTCTTGGCCGCCGTGTTCAGGATCACCGGGCCGGATTCCAACTGCGGCGAACTCCAGCCGCCGCTGCGCCGGACCAGCGCGCGGGCGCGGGCCAGCAGCTCTTCCTTGTGGAACGGCTTGACCAGATAGTCGTCGGCGCCGGCCTCGAGGCCTTCGACCTTGCTTTGCCAGCCGTCACGTGCGGTCAGGATCAGGATCGGGTAGCTGCGGCCAGCCTTGCGCACTGCCTTGATGATCGCGATGCCCGGCGTCTTGGGCAGGCCGAGGTCGATGATCGCGAGATCCACTGGATACTCGACCGCCATGTACTGGCCCTGCTCGCCATCGGCAGCCGCATCGACGGCATAGCCTTCGTCGGCAAGGTGGCGGCAGACCTGCTCGCGCAGGGCGGGATCATCTTCAACGACGAGCGCACGCATCGGGGACTCCGTGTCGGTGGTGCCGCAAACCGCGCGGCGAGAGATTTACTGCACGTAGACGACGCGGACTTCGCCGTCGCGCAGCAGCTTGACGCGATAGCCGCTGCCGCTGGGCTCGACCGACAAGACGCGGCCGCCGCCGTTTTCGGCCTGGGCGCGACGCGCCGCTTCGTTCGGCGACATGCCGCGCGGGGCGACATCGCGTTCCGGCGCATCCCGGCCGGGCGCGAGAAACGGCGTGTCGAGCCGCAGGCCGCCGCGCCGATCTGCCTGCGCGGGATGGCAGATCGCCATCACCGACAGGGCCACGAGCAGGGAGGCAATCACGGCGCGCATCGTCAGGGTCCGAAGGGCTGGTTCAGGGTCGAAGTCGAGATCAGTACGAGGCCGGCGCCACGTTCACGTTGACCGGCAGTCGGTCACCCGGATCGTACGACAGGCGCGTGTCGTAGATACGGCCGTGGTAGCGATAGCGCACGTCGTAGCCGTCCACGCGCTGTTCGAAACGCGCTTCGTCGACCGTGCGGCAGCGCTGCTCGTAACCGTAAACCGGTTCGCGGCGACCGCCGCCGTTGTTGCGGCCGATGCTGGCACCGGCGCTGGCACCGACGACGGCACCGGCGGCGGTGGCGACGGCGCGGCCCGAGCCCTGGCCGAAGCGGTTGCCGACGACGCCACCGACCACCGCACCCAGCAGCGCGCCAACACCCTCGTTGCCGCCGCCGCGGTAGCCGTCGTCATAGACGACGCGTTCGTCGCGGCAGACTTCGCGCGGTTCGACGATGCGAACTTCGCGGTAGATCGGACGGCTGTCGAGAACCTCGGCGTACTCGACGCCGTCGTCATCGTAGCGGTCGTCGTGATGGCGACCGGCTTGCGCCGAGGCCGAAACGCCGAACACGGCGATGGCCGTCAGGATCGAAGTGAGCTGGGTCTTCATGGTCAGAATTCCTCGTGGGCCGGCACCGTTGCAAGGTGGAAGGGTAGGCGGTGGTACCGGTGGCGAGGCTCAATGTACGCAGGCTGGCTGAACTCATGCTGAATCTTTCGCCAGCTTGCCGGCAATCCGGTCCCGCTCAGTCGCTGCCGTCCTTCGGATAGAGAAAATCCACCAGCTCGCCGGCGTCCGGCACGACGTCCTGCCAACGATCCGCCTGAAATGCGAGCGTGACCACGGCGCAGGTCGGCATCTCCGCGAACGGCACCACCGCCAGCAGTTGCGCCAGTTCAGTGAAGCCGGGGTTGTGGCCGAACATCGCGACATGGCCATCGCGATCATCCAGCGTGTTGACCAGATGCAGCAGCGTGCCCGGCGTGGCCTCGTAGATGCGTGGTTCCACGCGGATGTCGTGCAGGGTCTGCCCGAGCGCTTCGGCAAAGATCTGCGCGGTGGTGATCGCCCGGAGCGCCGGGCTGGCCACGAGGCGCGGCGGCTGCTTCAGCGTGTGGCTGAAGCGCTGCGCCATCACCGGCGCATCGCGCCGGCCGCGCGGGTTCAGCGGGCGCTCGAAGTCTCCCAGCATCGGAAAATCCCAGCTGGACTTGGCGTGTCGAATCAAGGTGAGTTGTTTCATCGGTGCAGGTTAACGTAGCGTCTGGTCGCACTGTGATGAACAAACGGATGAGCGAAGCTGCATGAATCGGAAATGGCTCAAGTACGCGGCGCTGGTGGCGATTCCGCTCGGCGTCTATTTCGCGAATGTCGAATATCAGACCTGGCGCGGCGAAGCGGCGCTGACGGCCACCGCGCTGAACTTCCGCTCGCTCGATCAGGCGCTCGCGGAGGCACGCGCCACCGGCAAGCCGGTTCTGGCCGATTTCTCCGCGATCTGGTGCCCGGCCTGCCGCGCGATGCATGCCGACGTGTTCACCGATCCGGCCGTCAAGGCCGCAATCAACGCCGGCTATGTGCTGAGCCGCATCGACTACGAATCAGCGGAAGCCCCTGCGTTCATGGACAAGTACGGCGTGCGCGGATTCCCGACCTTGCTGGTGCTCGATGGCGATGGCAAGTTGCTGCGACAGATTCCAGTCGTGCTGGATCCGGCGGCGTTCGCGCGCTCGCTGTAGGTGTCGCGGAAGACTTTGCGCGTCAGCCGTCCGGTTGCAGCAGGTAGACATCGAAGCGCAACTGCGTGCCGTCGAAGCTCAGGGACGGCTTTCGACCGGCGAGCGGCGGCGCTTTCGCGGGCCGCTTGACCACGACTCGGCGAGATGCGGCGTGCAGCGCCGGTTCGAGCAGCTCGTCGGCATCGGCATCCCCGCCGGTGAGATCGCGCAGAAGCTGCATTTCCTTTGATGGCAGCGCCGCCTTGCCATCGTCCGGGTACATCGGGTCAAGGTAGACGACGTCCCAGCCGCCGCGATGTTCGGGCAGCGCCATGAAGGCCGACGACACCGCGTTGACCACGCGGACTCGCTCGCCTATAGCGGCGGCGCGGGGATCATCCAGCACCCGGCTTCGGGCATCCCGCAACAGTGCGCAGACCGTCGGGTTGCGCTCGACCAGCGTGACCTCCGCTCCCAGCGCTGCCAGGGTGTAGCCGTCGCGGCCGAGGCCGGCCGTGCCATCGAGCACCCGCAACGGTCCGGCACCGGGCTCGCGCGGCTTGCTCAGCCCCGCGGCTTTGGCCATCGGCTGCCGGCGACCGGCGGCGATGCGGCGCGCAAGATCAGGCGTGAGCCAGTCGGCGCAGATCGAGCCGTACTGCGGCCGATGTACAGCGCGCAAGGTGAGCCTTTCGCTGCCGCGGTCGATTTCAGGACCGAGCGCAAACGAAAAACCCCGGGCCAGAAGGTCCGGGGTTTCGATCACGACCGGCAATGCAGGCCGATCGGACAAGCGTCAGCCGAGCTTCGAGGCGTCGAAGAAGCTGGTCATGCGCTGGGCGAGCATCATGTCACCGTCGAGCTGCAGCTTGCCGGTCATGAACGCGGTCATGCCGTTCAGCTCGCCCTTCAGCAGCGCGACGAGATCGTCGTCTTCCATCGTCAGCGTCACGTCGGCGTTGCCGGCGGTGCCTTCGACGAGCTGCGCGGCGCCGCCCTTGATCACCAGGTGAGCCGGCGACGAGATCGCGAACTGGACGACGGCATCGGTGCCGCTGGCGGCGCTGGCGTCAAACGCGGCGGGGAGTTTCTTCAGGAAGTCGAGGGCGCTCATGGGGGTGCTCCGTAAAAGGAAGGCGAATCGTACCGACGCCAATGCTGCAGTGCAATCTTTTGGTAAGGATCATTACTGAGCAGGTGAGCGGGTATTCATCGCCCCGATCGCGGCGCGGACGCGAGCGGCAGCCTCCGGTGCCAGCAGCACCGGCGTGACCGAGCCGCGATAGAGCCTGTCGTGCGCATGCAAGGCAGCAGCGAGGTCTGCGTGCATCTGATGATCGAGCACGAGGAAGTCCTGACCCTCGATCAACCGTGCCGCCAACTGCTTGAACGCGCGAAATGCGGTGCCCTTGGCAACACCGGCTTCGACATCGAGTTCGCGCATCGAACGCCAGTCGGAGTAATCACCTGTACCACGATGCACGATCGTTCACTCCCGAGCACGGGTGCTGCCTGACGACGGCAGCACGACACGACGAAGACCGTCGTCGTCGACCTGCAGATACTCGCAATGCTCAGGTCGCCAGTCCGCCAGCACGATGCGTTCGCGGCCGGCAGCATCGCGATGGTCGGCCGGCCGATGGGTGTGGCCGTGGATGATGCGCCGCACGCCGGACTGCGCGAACGCGGTCGTGATCGCGTCGGCATTCACGTCCATGATCTCGGCCGGCTTCGCATGCTTGTCGACCTTGCTGCGCTGTCTTGCGGTGCCGCCGATGGCCTGCCGCCAGCGCGCCGGCAGCCGCCGAAAGATCGCCTGCGCGAGCGGGTTGCGCGAAAAGCGTCGCCAGCGCTGGTAGCCGATGTCGTCGGTGCACCAGCCGTCGCCGTGGCTCAGCAGCGTGGGCGTGCCGGCGAGATTGACGACGACCGGATCGACGACTCGCCGCAGGCCGGCGACCTCGGCGAAGGCGGAGCCGAGCAGGAAGTCGCGATTGCCGGCCATGAACGCGACGCTGACGCCGGCGTCGTGCAGGGCGCGCAATGCACGCGCTTCATCGGCATAGGCGAGCAGCCCCTCGGCGTCACCGACCCAGACCTCGAACAGGTCGCCGAGCAGGTATACCGCCTGCGCCTGCCGCGCTGGTCCGGTCAGGAACTCGAGGAAGCGCTCGCGCAGCAGCGACGGGGCATCGGGCAGATGCAGATCGGACAGCAGCAGGATCGGCGACGTCATCGCTTCGAACGCCTGCAGACGCGGACGGTGGCGGGCGTGGTGCCCGGCCGCCGTGTCACGCGGCGGCTTTGGAGTTGCTGGCGTCGGTGGTCCGTTCGACCTGCGCCAGCGCGGCCTCGATAGTGTCCCAGTCCGGGTCGCGGCTGGCATCGTGTTCGCTGAGCACGCGGCGGAACTGCTTGCCACCCGGCTGATTGCGGTACAGGCCGAGCATGTGCCGGGTGATGTGATGCAGATTGTTGCCGGCGGCCAGTTCGTCGTGAATGTAGTCGTACATCGCATCGACGACCTCGACCCGGCTCGGGGCCGGCCGAGTATCGCCGAAGAGCTTCGCGTCGACCTCCGCCAGCCGGTACGGGTTCTCGTAGACCTCGCGGCCGAGCATCACGCCGTCGACATGCTTCAGGTGCGCCAGGCATTCATCCATGGTGCGGATGCCGCCGTTGATGCAGATCGTGAGCTGCGGGAATTCCTGCTTCAGCCGGTAGACCGTGTCGTAGCGCAGCGGCGGAATCTCGCGGTTTTCCTTCGGGCTCAGGCCGCTCAGCCAGGCCTTGCGGGCGTGGACGATGAACGTGGTGCAGCCGATTTCGGCAATCGGTTCGACGAAATCGCGCAGGAAGGTGTAGTCCTCGCTGTAGTCGACACCGATTCGGCACTTGACCGTCACCGGCAGTCCGCTGGCTTTCTTCATCGCCGCAACACCTTGAGCGACCTGCTTCGGGCCCATCATCAGGCAGGCACCGAAACCGCCGTCTTGCACGCGGTCGGACGGGCAGCCGCAGTTCAGGTTCAGCTCGTCATAGCCGTATTGCGCGCCCAGTTCAGCAGCATTGGCCAGCAGCGGCACGTCACTGCCGCCGATCTGCAACGCGACCGGATGCTCGGCCTTGTCGAAACGCAGGTGGCGCGGCACGTCGCCATGGCGCAGGGCGCCGGTGGTCACCATCTCGGTATACAGGCGGGCGTGACGGCTCAACTGGCGGTGGAAGTACCGGCAATGCCGATCGGTCCAGTCCATCATCGGCGCGACGCAGAAGCGCCACGGGCTTATTTCATGCGTATCCAGTTGAATCAGATGCGATTCGACTGTGACGTTGCTCGCTGTTGTCATGCTATTTCCGACGATTTGTTGCTGTTTCTGACCTCGCATTGCTACAAACTTGCTACCGGCTTGGAGCTTGTAGCATGGCGACGATCACAAAACGCAAGACGAAAAGCGGGAAGCTCCGCTACACCGCTCAGATCAGGATACGCCGAGATGGCCGGCTGGCGCACACCGAGGCGCGAACCTTCTCGACGCTCGCGGCTGCCGAGGCTTGGGGCAAGCGGCGAGAGGTCGAGCTGTCCGCTCCGGGCGCGCTGGATCGGAAGGGGCACGAGACCGTCGGGGACCTGATTCGGCGCTACGTCGAAGAGTTCGAGCCGGTTATGCGGTGGCGCCGGTCGAAAGCCGCAGATTTGCAGCGGCTGCTGAAGCGCGAGATCTCGGGGCACACGGCAACCGCGCTGACGGCGCAGCACCTGATCGCGCACGTGCAGGCGAGAGTGGCCGCAGGCGCTTCGCCGTCGACCGCGGGCAACGATCTAGTCTGGCTTTCTGGCGTACTTCGCACGGCGCGCACGGTCTGGGGCGTGCCAGTGCCGCCGCACGTTGCCGAAGACGCTCGTGACGCCTGCCGCCGGCTGCGTCTGGTGGCACCGTCCAAGAGGCGCGACCGCCGACCTGAGCCTGACGAGATCGCGCGCCTGCTCGCGCACTACGCGGCCGGCACTCGCGGCGAGATCCCGATGGGGGACATCATCCAGTTCGCCATCGCTTCGGCCAGGCGCGAGGCCGAAATCTGCAGGCTGGAGTGGCGCGACCTTGATCGCGAGGCCAGTTCAATTCTCGTTCGAGACGTGAAGCACCCGACCGATCGCGAGGGTAATCATCAGCCGGCAAAGCTGACGCGCGAGGCGATGGAGATCATTGACCGGCAACCGCGATCCGGCGCGCGCATCTTCCCGTACAACGAGAAGTCGATCTCGGCCAGCTTCACCCGATCGTGCTCGCTGCTGGGAATCGACGACCTTCACTTCCACGACCTGCGCCACGAGGCGACCAGCAGGCTATTCGAGGCGGGTTACTCCATCCCCGAGGTGACCCAGTTCACGCTACATCGATCGTGGAAGGATCTGCAGCGATATGCTCAGCTGAGGCCGGCGAAGCTGACGCTTCGTTGAGCGACAGGATGATGGTGCGCGCGGCCCGGTAGACCTGCCGGGCCTCCTCTACCGAGCGAATTTGCGCTGTGTGATAGCGCCGGCCAACCGCCGTGCCGATTTTCTCGTAGAGCGCTTTGCGGCTGATCTTGCCCGACTTCCACGCAGGGTCGATCAGTCGGTGGATGTGCTGGCGCGCGGCGCTCAACTCGGGCGTCGGGATGCAGCCCAGCGGCTGCGTGGGGTTCGCGGTCTTGTGATGGCAGCCGACGTAGTTGCCGCAGGCGTCGCAGACCCAGAACGGCAGCGCGGCGAGATCCGGCCGACGAGGGTAAATCTCCGCGCCGGTCGTGAGCCTCGCGTCGACTTTGTTGCTGCAGCCGCAGCAGTAAATGGTCACGCCGCTTCAATCAGCTGGGTGACCAGATGCTTCGCAAGCGCCGCGGCCGGCATCAGCCACGGCGACTTCTGGCCGTTGAGCCGGATCGGCTGCACCGGCAGGGTGCCGCTCGCTGCTCGCGTACGTGCGGTCTCCGGCTCCAGCCCGAAGAACTTCTTGCACATCGACTCCAGCGGGATCATCGGCGTGCCGAATTCCTTCACCAGATCGTCGTACGTCTGCCGTTCCAGTTGGGTCTTATTCATGAGGAAGGGAGTTCCATCGAATCAGTGTTCAGCAGTTCACGATGTCGCCAGCGCCAACCGGATCGGCCGTGTGCTGTTCTGCAAGCAGTTCATCGATCGGCCCGCTGCCGACCTCGGTGATCCGGTAACGAAGCCGGGCGGCTAAGCCGTAGCGGTCTGGCGATCCCTCGAACACCGGCACCGCCACCTTCAGCCGCTCGGGGAATTTGATCTCGCCGGCGTCCTCCTTTTCGACGAACTGGAACTGCACGCGGCCATCGTTCAGGCGGATAGCCGAACGGAACTCGGCGCGGCCGGTGTCCTGGAACGAAAGCACCGCGGTCAGCATGTCGGCGCCGGCAGGCTCCGCGATGTCGCGAAGGTTGCGCTCGAGGAACTCGGCGAACTCGACCTGCTTCATCGCCTTGCGATCCGCACCCGCCCAGGTGCGCCATTCCAGCGTCGTCGGGCAGTCGAAACGGCAGGTATGGGTGATGTGGCTTGGCTGGCCCGGCTGGTTGTCGTCGATGCGGGCAAGGATGCTCGGCTTGTCGCGCGGCGCGCAGTAGATCGCCGTCGTGCTCGCCTTGAATCGATTGACGTAGCTGATCAAGCCGCCGACCTCATGCGCCACGATGCCGGCCTTGATCCGGCGAGGCGCAGGCAGAAGGCTTTCAAGGTTGTGGACCACGTGTCCGTACGGCGTGATCAGGTGCGGCACGCCGCCGAACTCGCGGACCTCGGGCGTGGCGAGCAGCGCGGCGAGCTGATCGGTTGCGATAGTGGTTTCGCTCACCTGAATCTCCGGTACTGCGTGGGTGTTGGCTTAGTGCGCGGCGACCTGCTTGATCTCGCCGGTGCTGGTGTCGACGATTTCCTTGAACGGCAGCTTCTTCTGCTCCGGGTTCTCGGTGACCAGCGTGTTGCCGTTCGCGATGAAGAAGAACGTCGACGGACGCTCGAAGTCGGGTTCCTTGACTTTGCACTCGAGCTCGACGGTGAGCACCGTCGAACCGCCCTTGCCGGGCTTGAGCTTGAGGGTCAGGGTCATCGTTCCGGGCTTGCCGGTCGCAAGGCAGGCGGCGACCCAGTCGCTCAGGCTGTCGCTCAACTCCTCGCTGAACTTGCCGCCGTTGATGTCGCGTATGACGTCGGTGAACGGGCGCATCGTGTACTCCTCTATTGGTGGTGCCGGTACAGGGTCGGGGTGCTCTAGAACGGGATGTCGTCGTCTTCGAAGTGATCGTTCGGCGGCTCGGCTTGCGCCTGAGTGCGCGCAGGCGGCTGGCTGCGGCCGGCCGGCTGGCGCTGCTGTTCCTGCCGCTCAGGACGCGGGTCGAGCAGCTGCAGATCGTTGACGACGATCTCGGTCGTGTATCGATCCTGGCCGTCCTTGTCCTGCCACTTCCGAGTGCGCAGGCTGCCCTCGACGTAGGCCTTCGAGCCCTTGTTCAGGTACTCCGCAGCGATCTCGGCAAGCCGACGGGTGAACACGAGGTTGTGCCACTCGGTGCGTTCCTTCTTTTCGCCGGTGGCTTTGTCCGTCCAGCTCTCCGACGTAGCCATCGACGTGCTGCAGAAGACATCGCCGTTCGGGAAATACTTCAGCTCTGCCGGCTTCCCGATGTTGCCGATCAGGATGACCTTGTTGACTCCGCGCGCCATGTCAGTACGCCTTGCCGCCGACGGCGGCGCGCGCGTCCGGCTTGTGATCAGCTCGCGTCGCGTTGAACTCCAGCTTTTCGGAAATCGCGCCGCCGAGGTCGAGATCCATCGCGCCCGCCAGGTCGCAGATGCGGATCACTGCATCGGCCAGCTCGACCTCGATCATCGGACGGTGCGGCAGCTTGTCGTCCATCAGGCCCTTACGATGCCCTTCCATCGCCTCGCTGACCTCGGAAACGATCAGCATCAGCTTCTGAGCGACCAGCGCGCGGGACAGCAGGCCGTCGACCGCGCCTTCTGGGTCTTTCGCAACTTTGGCGAGGTCGATACCTGTCTTGCCGTCACGCCACCATCCGGCGCGGAGAGATGCGCCGTGGCTGGCATCAACGAGGACACCGGCGCTGCTGGCTATCTGTAATGGGGTGGGCATGTCAGGCGGCTTCCTTGTGGCGGCTGTTGAACTTCTCGACCTCGCTCTGCAGCTCGGCCTCGAAGTCTTCGAGCGCGATCTTCATGGTGGTGATGTAGGCCTCGTCGCGATGGACGCGGCGGACGAACAGCGGCAAGCCCGGGCAGTAGCCGATGAAGTCGTTCCACTCAAGGCTGGACACCAGCAGCTCGCCTTGCATCTGCGCGCGATGCTCGGTTTGCACCTCGTCCTGCTCCAGCAGCTCCAGCATCAGCTCCGGCAGCAGCGTCTTGACCTGCGCCATGCCGGCATTGCCGACGAGAAGATCCGGCGAACAGCCGATCGGGCCGCGGCGCATGAAGCCGACTTTCTTCACGTCGGCGTCGGTCATGAAGCTGTAGGCGTTGATGGCCTCCGGCTCCAGCATGTGGCCGCGTTCTGTATGGACGTTCGAGAAACTTTCCCCCTGCCGGCCGGTGATCCGCTCGTACACCTTCTGCAGCAGGTACTTGCGGCGGGTCTTGCTCTCGGCGGCCGTGCCCTTGGCACCGGGGCTCTTGGCCAGCACATGCTTGAAGCCGCTGGCGGTGATCACTCCTACGCGGGCGGCCAGCCACTCCGGTGTGTTCTGGACGCAGTCGATGATCTGCAGCGGGTGAGACATGATCGTCACGGCTTGACTCCCTTCTTCGCGTTCAGCTTTTGGTTGAGGAGCGCCATGCCGCGCTTGAATGCGGTCGGCGAGATGGTTTCGACGCTGGCAGCGCCGACGAACTGAAGGAACTTCGCTCGGTCGGACCCGGACGCCTTGATCAGCTTCTCGACGGACTCGGCTTCGGCCGGTGTGATCGTTTCCGGCGCGTCGCCACGATCGCCCGTCTCGGTGCCGCGGCCGTCGTCGTCCGGCATGTCGTGCGTCGCGAGGCCGGTGATCGCCAGCAGCGTGTAGCGCTGCAGATAGGTGATCGCGGAGCCGATCGCCTGAATGTTGTTCTTGCCGCAGCTGTCGTCCTTGCCGGACATCAGCGTTACCGACTCGGAGTGCCCGCCGACATGGCGAAGCGTGCAGGTGACGCGGATCAGGCCGCTGTCCAGCTGTTCCGTCTTCCAGCTGTGGGACAGGCCGTAACTGCTGAGCGTCGAGCAGACCGCGTCGCACACCATCGCCAGGGTGGCGTGGTCGTACTCGGTGGTCCCCTTCTGCGTCGTGAAGCAGACGTGCTTGCCCTTCATGATTTTCGGCGGGTTGCGCTTGAACTCAGCCATCGCCGCGGTGAAGGCCGACTCCGCTTCCCGTTCGCGCTCCCGGTCGCGAAGCGCGATGACGCGCTCCAAGCGATCCAGATCGATGCTCGGGTCGCAGACCACGCGCTCGATCATCGCGACGAGCGGGTTTGAGGGGAGGGCTGCGATGGCCGCATCAGATTCGGTGGCCGGCTCAATAACTTTCAGTTCCATGGCTCAGGCCTCGAAGTTGGCGCGTAGATCGGCGAGATTCATGTCCGCAATCCACTGGATGACCTCGGCTGCGCTGGCGTCGTAAAGCGACATCAGCGCCCAAACGATCGTCGCGTCGTCCGGACGCGGCTTGGCATACGCGGTCGCAGGCGGCTCAGCGGATTCCGGGGCGGGCTCAGCCTGGGGCGCCGAAACCTCGGTCGGCACTTCGACGTTCTCGACCGACGGAGCCGCGCAGTCCGGCGCGGTGTCTACAACCGGTGCGGGCTCGACTTCGACGGTGGGTTCCAGCTGCTTCGGCTTGTTGGCCTCGGCCAGCGCTGCCATCAGCGCCTTGATCTTCTGATCCTGCTTTTCCTTTTCTGCGCGAAGGCGCTCCAGTTCTTCGCGCTCTGCCTCAATGCGTGCGCGCTCTGCTTTGGCTTCCTGCGCTTCATGGCGCTCTCGCTCTTCACGGGCCTTCGCGCTGGCCAGAATCCCGGTCAGGCGTTGCTTCGTTTCCTCAAGCGTCCGCGCCGCCTGATCGGTGAACTCTTGCGTGAAGTCGGAGCTGATCGCGATCTTGTCCACCGCCACGATCACGCCGGCCACGAACGCAGAAGGCTGATCGCGGCACTCGTCGGCGCGCGCACGGATGTCGGCGATGTACTTCTGGATGTGGTCAATGCGCTCGCGCTCAATGCGCTCCTTCTCAATGCGCGCCGCTTCCTTGCGGTTTTCTTCGGCCTTGATGATTGCGTCGAACGCTTCCTCGCCAGGAAGCGCAACAACGGCGATCTCCTTGGCCTTTGCATCGAGCAGCCTTCCGATCTCGAGGATTGGCGCTTTGCGGGTCTTGCGCTCGGCTTCCGACTCGGTACGAATCCGACGCCACATCGCGCGGCCTTCGGTCGCCAGCGCCATGCCGGCACCGGTGGAGATGTTGCCGGTGAACTTGCCGTCGGCGATGAGTTCGGCGTGCCGCGCCTTCGCGGATTCGAGCCGGGCCAGAAACGGCTTGTATACAGCGGCGGTGTACTGCTCAGGGTCAAGGCTGATCAGCTTCTGATCAGCCGGCAGAGTCATTTCGGTGGACATCTTTCAGCTCCTGAATGGTCAGTGCGTGGGCTGACGGTGATAAATAAAAGGCCCGGTGGTGGTGCCGGGAATGCCGCTGCGGGATGGGGAAGCAGCGGCAGGGAGTCAGCGCGGCGGAATCTCTCGCTGCGTGTGAACGACGGGGGCCAGTCGATGTATCGCTTCGTCTTCGCACCAGATGAGCTGGTACCCGTTGAGATGGCGCGGCAGCCGGTTCGGAATTGCTGACGGCTTCCGGCGCAGGAGGCGCAGCGCAAGGCGGGCGGTCATGACAGCGCCTCGCACTGGCCGAACTGGCACGCGAGCCGCTGTGCCAAGGCTTCGCGCTGCTGCGCGCGGATGTTGGCCTCGATGGCACCGCGGTCGAGATCGGCGTAGCGGGCGAACGGGACGCCGGGCGCGGCGTAGATCAGGCCGATCGAAGCGGCGACGATGAGGTCTTCCGCCATCTGCAGCAGCGCCTTCCAGCGCGCGTCATCGACCGTGGGCATCAGGATGGCGGCGAGCATTGCGCCGTCGATCCTGCCGTCGGCCTGCGCCTCGGTGATCGCGGCGGCGAGGCCCTCATGCGTCGCGAGAACGTCAATCGCATCGGCGATGACTTCGTCCGCTTCGAGGTCGATGTTGTCGGCAGCCGTGCTGGCCTCTTCCAGATCAGCTTCGGTGCCGATCAGCATTCCGTTTTCGAGCATCCCCGTATCCCCCATCGTTGCCGCTTGGCGGCGTTGTTGATAAGGTAATTACAACCTGAGTTGTTATGTAAGTCAACACCCATGGTTGTACCGCTCATCAGCCCGCAGGCAAGAAAAAGCCCGCGCTAGGCGGGCGTTCTAATTCCCTCGAATTCGAGGGATTTATCAATCTGGTGGAATTCCACCAGATTAAAGCCCGCACGGCGGGCAGGAGATCAGCGATGGATCAGCTTGTGATGGTCGACTGGGAAGACAGCGCACAGCCTGTTGCGTCGTGGCTGCACCTTACGGACCTTCCGGCCCTGTCGGCGGTTCAGTGCTGCTCGGTCGGATGGATAGTTGCGCAGAGCGATGACGTTCTGATGTTGGCACCAAACCTTGGCGAGCGTGGCTGCGAGGTGAATGCTCAGGCCAGCGGGATCATCCGGATACCGAAGCGGTGCATCGTTCGGATGGTCCCGCTGGTCGAGGTTACTGCTACTTCTTCTTCGGTTTGACCTGGGTCAGCGCGGAACCTGCTGCAGTCTTTGCAGCAGCAGATGACTTCGGGTCTTTCAGCGTCTTTGATGCTGCAGACGCTGCCTTCTTGCCGGTCGTTTCGTTCTTCGCCATACGTCCCCCGTAATGGTGCATATGCACCGGTTAGTGATTGTGATTGGCTACTGAAGCCCCTGAACGATCTTCCCGCACCGAGCGCAGCGCCAGATCTTGTGCCGCTCAAGGCTGATCATGTGGAAGCGCCAGCGGTGCCCGAAGCAAAGGCACTGAAGATTAGTGGCTAGGCTTTTTGCGCTTCTCCGCAGCTTTCCGATCTTTGGCACGGGAGTACAGTGTTATCGCAATGAAGGTTGCGCCGACGATAGCAACGCTGGCGTCCCGCGAGGCAATTCCGAACCCTTCCAGCATGGATACCGCAGTCACCAGTACAACGATCAAAACTCCAATGCTCTTGATGTGCTCCCAGAGCCTGCTCATCGCGGGGCTCTTCATCTGATCAAAAATAATGAAACACGCAATAACGAACCATAACAGCCAGAAAAATCCGCCGTCACCGCCGCTACCGCTATCGCCGCGAGGGTCGCGAGACTGCGCCAGTGCAGCCGGAGCAAAAACCATCAGCAATGCAAATCTGTTCATAAGCCGCCCTTTCCTCCTTTATCCCGCACCCTGCCGATGATCGTGATGTGCTCTGCGACATCTGCTGGCGACACCTCTTCGGGCGGGTGCTCTTCAGTGTTCTCGCTGATCAGCAGAAGCGAGCCATTGATGCGCTTGTAGAGCCGCTTCACGCGCAGCTCGTCGCCGTACCGAAACGCGTACAGCTTGCCGTTCTCGACGGTGGTTTCATCGAGATTGACCAGCACCCAGTCGCCGGCAAACAGGAAGGGCTCTTGCGAGTTGCCCGTGATCCGAAAGCGCCGGCAGCGCTCCGGCTTCATTCGCTCTTTGACGAACCACGAGCGCTGGTAGACGTGAGGCGTGTGGTCCTCTTCAATTTCGTAGATGGGCGTGATCGCGCCTGGCCCACCGCTGAACCGGACGTTGCTGACTTCGATCAGCACCACATCCGCGCTTGGGGCCTCGGGGTCGTGAGCAGAGACGGCACCTGCATCGTCGGCCATGCCCCCCGTGCCGTCGATGATCCAAGACATGCGAACGCCGAGAACCCTTGAAATACGGTAGATCTCTGAACTGTCAGAGGGGTTGGTAATCCCCCGTTCCAGTTTCGAAACCATTTGCTGCGAAACACCAGCCCTCTCGGCAAGGACCGTCTGAGACAAACCAGCCGCAGACCTAGCGGTTTTCAAACGTTCAGCACTGTCGTTCATTTCCAAGACGCTACACCCATCGTTGTAGCGGGTAAAACGACTGAAGTAGTTGACGGAACTACTACTGTGGTGGTATTCAGTCCGCATGAAAGCAATCGAAATGGCGGTATTGGCGGCCGGCAGCCAATCTGAACTCGCGCGGCGAATCAACGTTCGGCAGGGCCACATTTATAAGTGGCTGCACAGCAAGCGTGGAGTGCCCGCTGAACGGTGTGTAGCGGTCGAAAAAGCAACGGGCGTGAGCCGCCACGAGCTTCGTCCGGACGTGTTCGGGCCTCCGTCGGCCAAGCGGAAGAAACCGGCGCAATAGGCGATGACTGTCCACGATTGCGACATTGCCAAGATGAACGCGGCGTGTCTGTGCCGCAGGTCTCAGTTCTGCCGCCGCCTCGATTTGCTGGGTGACGGTGCGCTCGACTGGATGGGGCGCTCATGAAATTGACCATGAAGTGGCCAATCCGCACCTACAGCGAGACCAACCAGCGCGAGCATTGGGCCGCGAAGTCTCGACGCGTGAAGAAGATGCGTGCCGACGCGGCCATGCTGTTCCCGAAGTGCACGCTGCCCCTGACGATCACGCTGACGCGGCGTGCGCTCCGGCAACTTGACGACGACAACCTGCCGCCAGCCTTCAAGGCGATTCGAGACGGGATCGCCGACAAGCTGGGGATTGCCGACAACGACCCTCGCGTGACCTGGCGGTACATGCAGGAGCGCTCAGCACAGGTAAGGGACTACGCCGTCATCGTGCACATAGGGCCGCGAGCATGAACTGGTATCCGCACCACCTCGGTGACTTCGCCCAAGCAACGGCGCACCTGTCGATGCTGGAGGACGCTGCTTATTCGCGTCTGCTGCGTTGGTACTACGCCGAAGAACAGCCGATTCCGGCCGATCTTCGCGCTGCATGCCGGATCGCTCGGGCAACGTCGAACGATGAGCGAGAAGCGGTGCGGGTAGTGCTCGAAGAATTCTTCGAGCTGACTGCTGACGGCTACCGACAGGCACGCGCGGATCGCGAGATTGAGGCTTACCGCGACAAGTCCGCGAAAGCTGCTCGAAGCGCGGAGGCTCGTTGGAGCAACAAGCGAACGCAATGCGGGCGCAATGCGAACGCATCAGGAATCGATGCGAACGCATCGAAAGGCGATGCGGACGCAATGCTAGCCAATAGCCAACAACCAACATATTCCGTTCCTATCGGAACGGGCGCTGCGCCGCCGATGCTGCCGCCGGCTGCCGCACCGGCTGGTGACCTTTTGCCGCTGCCTGCGGACCCCGTGAAGGTGCTGTTCGACGCCGGGGTGAGCCTGCTGACCGCGGCGGGCGTTTCCGACCGACAGGCCCGAAGCCTGATTGGCCAGTGGCGGCGCACAGCGGGTGACGCCGACGTGCTGGCCGCGATCGTGCGGTGCCGCGACCAGCGGATCACCGCGCCGGTGCCGTGGCTTTCGGCGGCGCTGAGGCCACGAGCACAGCGCAAGCCGTCCGCGTTGCATCTCCCTGCCAACCTCAACTACGAGACCAGTCTGTGAACCTGCCGAACATCCCCGGCGCGGCTGTTGCCCTGAGCCAGTCCCCAGCGCCGTGCGTTGCGCATGGTGCCGCGCCCTGCCTGCCGTGCTTCTTGCAATCGATCGATGGCCAGAAGCGCGCGGAGATCAGCCAGATCGCTGCCGGGATCGTGGCCGATCGCACGGCCGAGCTGATTGACCGGGCAAACATTCCGGCGCGGTTTGCCGCTGCGAGCCTCGCTCACTTGCCTGCGGACAAGGCGACGAAACTGCGGACGTGGGCCGCCGCCGCTGCCGCTGGAAGTCCGGGCGCGCTGATCCTGATGGGGCCTGTGGGCACCGGAAAAACCTATGCCGCATGCGGCCTGCTGCGCGCGCTGGCCGAGCTTGGCGTGCGTGGCGAGTACGTTCGCACCGCTGACGTGGCGCGGCGCGCGAAGGCGGCGTGGGACGAGCGCGGCACCAGCGAGCTGGCAGTCATGCAGGCGCTGGCAGGACCGCGCGTGCTGGTGCTCGACGAGCTCGGCCTTGGCGCAACCAGCGAAGCCGACGCGCAGCGGATTCACATGCTGATCGACGACCGCTACAGCGCTGGCCTGCCGATCATTGCGTGCTCGAACCTGGACGGGCCGTCGCTGCGCGAAGCGCTCGGCGACCGCACCTATGACCGACTGCGCGACGGAGCCACGAAGGTTGACTTCAAGGGCGCCAGCCGTCGGGAGCCGCTGTGAGCCAGATGACGCTGGATCTGAAAGCCGATGGCCGCGGGCGCCGGGATACCTCGCGCGACGCCCATGCCGCCATGCGGTCTACGGGAGTGCTGTCGACGCGCGAGCAACAGGTCATCGAGTTTCTGAGCCGGGTCGACTACGCGCCGACTCGCGCCGAGATCGCGCGCGCAACGCAGATGACGCACGGGGCCTGCTGTGGCCGGGTGCACACGCTGATCGAGATGGGTCTGGTGAAAGAGATGCCGCGCCGCGTCTGTACCGTGACCGGTGGCGACGCTCACGGGCTGAAGCTGGCATGACCACCGAACGATGCGGCGGGCGGCTGCACTTCCGGCCGACGAAAGACGGCAATTGCCGGTTCAAGACCGGCTGCGCGCAGCACGCCGAGTTTCTGAAACACGAGCACCACATCGGCGTGCGCGTGGTGATGAACCTGTTGGACGAGAACGGGCTGTGCCCGAAGCGGAAGCCCGTGGAGCCGACGCACGGCGCCCGCCCGGCATCAGCGACGGCCGGCGATGTCTCTCAGCGCGACAAGCCGTTGCCGAAGCGTATCTGGGCCGTTCCCGCGAACGTAGTACGGCGTGAAATCCGGATGCTCTTCGTTGCCGCCGTGGTACTGGCTCCACAGCCGGTTCAAGCGCTTTCTGCCGAGCGGCCAGAGGTGTTGCCGGAATTCCTCGACGGCGCGGCGATGGAGGGGGAATTGAGCCGTGAGACGAGCGTGCAGCGCATGGCCTTTGTGCCCCTCGAAGGCTTGCGGGTTGAGCGCGGCGCGGAACTCGGCCGCTGCCTTGGCAGCACGATCCGATTTGCTGTTGAGCATCGCGAAGAAGGCGGTCACTGCGGCTCCAAGGAACCCGACAAGGACGCTGATCAGGATGCTCATCAGTTGCTCCTCGATGCGCTTGACCATTTGGCATGGCTGTTCATCGGCGTGTTCATCGGCAAGGTCGTGGATCGCTATTTCCGAGTGAGGCGATAGGTTGCCATGAAAGCACTGACTGCCCCGATGAAAGTTCGACCGCGCTCGATCAAGCGGACAGTGATCCTCCGCGTGCAAGCTGACGGAAGCTTTCGCGCCGCTGATCCGGCATCACGACAATCGCTGAAGAGCCGCGGCTTTCGGGTTGGCGACGAGCTATCGGCGGAACTGAAAAAGCCGCGCAACGCCTCGGCGTGGAAGCGCGCTCACGCGCTCGGCACCGCGCTGATTGAAAACACCGATGACTTCGCGAATTACGAAGACAGTCATTCCGTCCTGAAGCGGCTGCAGATGGAAACGGGTGTTGGCTGCGACACCATCCTGTTTCGCGTGCCCGGTGCTGGCCTGATTGAGCAGCGGGTACCGCTGTCGATGTCGTTCGAAACCATGGACGACGGCGAGTTCAACCAGGTCTATGCACGCTTTGCGCAGCATGTGATCGACACCTATTGGGCGGAGTTCACGCCGGAACAGGTTGAGCGAACCGCCGCGCTCGTGGGGCTTGCCGCGTGAAAGACCCACACCTTGATGCTGTTGCGAAGTTGCCCTGCGTGGTCTGCGCGAGCCCTGACGTCCAGATCCATCACTGCAAGGGCGGCTCGATGAGGGAGGCTGGCGTCTTCAAGGGCATGGGCCAGAAGACCGGTGACGAAAACATCATCCCGCTTTGCCTCGACCACCACACCGGCGCGCACGGCATCCACACCGTTGGCGTGCTGACGTGGGAGGCCGAGTACGGCCGACAGACCGACATGCTGATCGCCGTCGCGACTCGTCTGGAGGCCGCGCCGCGAAAGCTGGCCAGACCCAAGCCCGCCTCGACGCTGGCCAAGATTCTTCCCCGACGACTGAAACCGTAGCCATGAACCAAACCATTACCCGCACTCGAGGCTCAAGCTTTGTGGTGCCCGAACCGGTTGCCTCTGCTGTTGACCACTGGGCGCGGTGGGCAGTCCGCGTTGCTGGTGAAACTCCCGCCATGCCCGGCGTGACCCCCGAAGAGCGCGCCTTCCGCGCCTTGACGCGCCCCGAGGGCCGGCACAGCGACCCGACGTTTGCGCAGGCGGCTGGCAGTGACGCGATGCTCAAGCTGCATGCCCGGCTGATGCGGGCACCGCTGCCGCAGCGTGCTGCGCTGGTAGGGCTGGCGTTGGGCAAGACGCATCTTGAGATCGCCGACGTGCTGAGGATCCGGCGACAGCTCGTTGGCGCGCTGGTGCGGGTGGCCGCGCTCGATTTTGCTCAGGCGTTGCGGGAGCTGGAGTTTGTCGCCGCCACGAGCAAAAGCCGTTTGTCAGAAAACAACCAAAGTTGTTGACTACGATAACTACTCAGGTTGTAATTCTCCGCACGCATGAAGCGCACGGAGAATCAGGTGGGCGAACACAAGCTGTACCGCTACAAAGAAGGGCTATACCGAGCAGAACCCGCTGCCGTGGGTTCGTGCCGTGGCTGCGCGTTCGCACCCATGACATCGCCTGAAGGCTGCGACCCGTTCCGGATCGGCGCTGACTGTTTCAATCGCGACGTCGTCGCAAAGCTGCTCCCGCCGAACCTGCCGGTTCCGGCCAGCGTCACGATCGTGGAGCTGGAATCGTGATCGTCTGGTCATGGTGGGGCTTCGCCATTGCGATCTGGGGCGCTCTTTGCATCGGCTTCGTCGCTGGCGCGTGGTGGCGCAGCGTGTTCGTGATGTCTGCTGACAGCGGTTTGGAGGTCGAGGAAGAGGTCGGCGGCGACTTGCCGGGAACCGTGCGGCGCAGGGGTGGGGCATGAGCGCCGAAGCCACTCTTTGTCAGGAGCTATCCAAGAAGCACCGCAAGAAGCGTCACGGTCTATCGAGGACGCCGGAGTATCGGGCATGGCAGACGATGCGTCTGCGCTGCATCGAACCAAAGCATGCGGCCTATCCGAGCTATGGCGGTCGCGGTATCACGGTCTGCGACAGCTGGGTTGATGATCCGGCGGCATTCCTTGCCGACATGGGGCCGAAGCCGTCTGAAGCGCATGAACTCGACCGCCGTGACAACGACAAGGGCTACACGCCCGAAAATTGCCGCTGGGTACTCCGTTCGGTCAACGATCGCAATCGGCGAAGCAATCGCTGGCTGGAAGCGTTTGGCGAACGCCGAACGCTGATCGAGTGGAGTGAGCTGAAAGGTATTTCTTCCGATGCCATCAACAAGCGACTAGAAGCCGGATGGTCACTAGAGCAGGCATTGACCACAGGCGTGAGACCGAAGCGCAAGAACGGTGAGCGCTCCGAGCACCTTGCCCGGAAGCGTGCTGCACGCGAGCAGTCGCGAAAGTTGCCCCCAGGTGTTATCCGCAGAGGTCGTCGCTTCTTGGCGCGCATCAGGGACGGTGGGAAGGACCGCAGGCTTGGCGCTTTTGCGACGCCCGATGAAGCGCATGAGGCTTATCTGGCGGCCAAGCAGATCGGAAACGCTGTTCCCGGCCGCACTGCCAAGGCGCTGATCCGCGCGCTGGTGGAACCGTGAGCGCCGCCCTGCAGCTGGCCACCTGCGGCACCTGCCGCCACTTCGAGCTGACCATGCCGACGACGCGATTCGGCACCTGCGCGACCGGGGCATGGGTTCGCAGCTACGTGCCCGGCACCGGCTACTACCTGACGCCGCACGAATCGATCCGGCGCGAGTGCAACAAGTACGAGAACGCTCAATGAGCTACCGCGACTTCATTGAATCGAAAGTGAAGTTCGACCACGCCTGCGGCTTCGAGGTCGATCCGTGCGACCTGAACCCGAAGCTGATCCGCCACCAACCTGACGTCGCGCGGTGGTTGATCAAGGGCGGGCGCCGCGCCTGCTTTGCGCAGTTCGGCCTTGGCAAGACGGTCATGAACCTCGAAACCATGCACCAGACGTTGCACCACGCTGGTGGCGGCCGTGGCCTGATCACTTGTCCGCTGGGCGTACGCAAGGAGTTCATGGAAACCGGGCCGGCTGTGCTCGGCTGGGACAAGCGCCCTCGCTTCATCCGTCGTGACAGCGAGATCGACGAGGACGGCATCTACGTCACGAACTATGAGGCGGTGCGCGAGGGGAACGTCACGCCGTCCAACTTTGGCGTTGCCAGCCTGGACGAAGCGAGCGTGCTTCGCAGCTACGGCAGCAAGACTTATCAGGAGTTCATGCCGCTCTTCGAGGCGGTCGACTACCGGTTCGTGTTCACGGCCACGCCGAGCCCGAATCGCCTCAAGGAACTGATCCATTACGCCGGTTTCCTCGGGATCATGGACACCGGGCAGGCCCTGACGCGCTTCTTCCAGCGCGACAGCACGAAGGCCAACAACCTGACGCTGTACCCGCACAAGGAACGCGAGTTCTGGCTGTGGGTGTCGAGCTGGGCGATCTTCCTGCAGAAGCCGTCCGACCTCGGCTACTCGGACGACGGCTACGACTTGCCGCCGCTGAACGTGATCTATCACGAGGTGCCGTCGGTGGCGGTCAACGAGGCTGACCGAGATGGCCAGTTCAAGATGCTGCGCGACGCCGCGATGGGCCTGGCCGATGCCTCGCGCGAGAAGCGCGACAGCCTGCCTGCCCGCATCGCCAAGACAGCCGAGATCGTCGCGGCGGACCCAGAATCGCACTGGCTGCTGTGGCACGACCTCGAGGACGAGCGCCGCGCACTCGAACAAGCCGTGCCGGACGTGGTGTCGGTCTACGGCTCGCAGGATCTGGAACTGCGCGAGCAGCACGTCGCCGACTTTGGCGACGGCCGCATCACTCGGCTGGCCACGAAGCCAAGCCTGTCGGGCAGCGGCTGCAACTTCCAGCGGCATTGCCACAAGGCGGTGTTCACCGGCATCGGCTACGACTTCAACGACCTCATTCAGGCGATCCACCGCATTCAGCGCTTCCAGCAGCTGCACCCCGTCGAGATCCACATCGTCTACTCCGAAGCCGAGCGCGAAGTCCTGAAGGTGCTGCAGCAGAAGTGGCAGCAGCACGAGCAGATGATCGAGACGATGACCGGCATCATCCGGGAGTACGGCCTGAACCCGCATGCTGCGGCGCAGGCCTTGACCCGCTCGATCGGCGTTCAGCGTGTCGAGGCGCGCGGCGATCATTTCATCGTCGCGAACAACGATTGCGTCGAAGAAAGCCGACTGATCGCGGACAACAGCATCGGTCTGATCGTCACGTCGATTCCGTTCTCGAACCACTACGAGTACACGCCGAGTTACAACGACTTCGGCCACACCGAGAACAACGATCACTTCTGGCGGCAGATGGATTACCTGTCGCCGGAACTGCTGCGGATCCTGCAGCCCGGCCGGCTCGCCTGCATCCACGTCAAAGACCGAATCCAGTTCGGCAACGTCACCGGTGCCGGCGTGCCGACGGTCAGCCCGTTCCATGCGGAGGCGATCTTCCACTACCGGAAGCACGGCTTCGACTACATGGGGATGATCACGGTCGTCACCGACGTCGTGCGCGAGAACAACCAGACGTATCGCCTGGGCTGGTCGGAGCAGTGCAAGGACGGCACGAAGATGGGCGTCGGCTCGCCGGA
>FRDC01004188.1_pt1 | contig 24268 bp, 19 predicted proteins | sample 1106171 | NCBI WGS metagenome assembly FRDC01 (sample SAMEA3930566, study PRJEB13176) | freshwater metagenome | biome: Drinking water system; feature: drinking water; material: water | place: Singapore | collected 2014-12-20 | reverse complement strand
ATTTCCAGTTCAATTTTTTTCATACTTCTTACATTACCTGTTCCACAGGGGATGGTTAGAGAACGATGTGCGAAATTAAGTTTTTCAGCTCAAATTTTACACAAAAAAACCGCAGCCTTTACCGGCTACGGTTCTCGTAACTAAACACAGATATTAAGCCAGACCTTTTAATTTCTTTACTGCTTCATTGATTTTAGGCATCACTTCAAAGGCATCACCCACAATACCGTAGTCGGCAGCCTTGAAAAACGGTGCTTCCGGGTCTTTATTGATAACCACAATACACTTACTTCTGTTTACGCCGGCTAGGTGCTGAATGGCACCTGAGATACCTACGGCAAAGTAAAGATTGGGTGCAATAGAGCCTCCGGTTTGTCCCACGTGCTCGTGGTGCGGACGCCAATGTGCGTCGGCTACTGCACGGCTGCAGGCGGTAGCCGCACCAATCATTTTGGCCAAGTCTTCGATCATTCCCCAATTTTCGGGGCCTTTCAATCCACGACCACCGCTTACCACTAGTTCCGCCTCACTTAAAGGAACTTGACCGGTTACTTTGTTGGTTGCAATTACTTTCGAATTTGCTGTGATTCCTGAACTCAAGGTTTCAACAGCAGCCGTTCCTTCACCGGCAATGGTTTGGTAACTATTTGGGGTAAGAGCAATTATTTTAATAGGCGAATTCACTGAAATGTGAGCAAAGGCTTTGCCACTAAAAACCCCTTTTTTAACGGTGAAACCATTGGAAGTGTCTGGCAGACTTACGGCTCCGGATACCAATCCTGCTTTCAAACGAGCAGATAGGCGAGGGGCGAGGCTTTTACCGTTAACGTTGTTCGATATTACAACAACAGTAGCTCCGGCTTTTTCCACAACAGTTGCGATCGCCTTTGTGTAGGCTTGCGAATCGAGGTGAGAAAGCGCAGCATCATTTACATGGTAAATGGTGCTAACACCATACTTTCCTAAAGAAGGCAAATCGTCTTGAACAGAGCCCACAACAACTGCTGAAGCGGTTGTTCCTAATTGCTTTGCCACTGCGGCACCGTATGTTAGTGCTTCAAACGAAGCTTTTTTGATATGACCTTCTGATTGATCGATATATATTAAAACTGACATGTGTGATAGTTTGAAAGATGATTAGATAAGTTTTGCTTCTTCGTGTAACAAACGAACCAGTTCCTCGGGCGTATCAGGCGATACCAATTTTACGCCCGCTTTTGCCGGTGGTAATTCGAATGAAGCAATGCTGGTAAGGGCTTCCACAGCAACAGGTTCTACCACTTTAAGCGGCTTGGTTCTTGCTCCCATAATACCCTTCATATTTGGAATGCGTTGTTCCGCCATTCCTTTCTGGCAGCTAACCACAGCAGGAAAACTTACTTCAATGGTTTCTTCCCCCCCTTCAATTTCGCGGTTGATCGTTGCAGTGGTACCGTTCAAATCAAATTTTGTAGCTAAACTTACATAGGCGGCATCCATCAATTCTGCCACCATTCCTCCAATGGCAGAACCATTGTAGTCGATGGTTTCTTTTCCAGTAAATACTAAGTCGTACTTTCCTTCATTGGCGATTGCTGCAATTTGACTGGCAATTACAAAAGAGTCGGCATTGTCTGTGTTCACACGAATCGCTTCATCTCCTCCCAATGCAAGTGCTTTACGTATAATTGGGTCGCAGTCTGCACCTCCAACGGTAATTAAATGTATGGCGGTAGCAGGGTCTTTTTCCTTTAATTCGATGGCTCTAACGAGGGCGTACCATTCATCGTAGGGGTTGATGATCCACTGTACACCATCCTGAGCAAATTTCGTATTGTTATCGGTGAAAGCTATTTTTGCCGTAGTGTCCGGCGTTTTACTGATGCATACTAATATCTTCATATGACATGATTTTGAGCAATGAATTAGAAAAGTTGTTTATGCAACTAATACAAAGATAAGCGTTGGACTTATAAATACCAATACGGGCTATAAATTATTTTATTGAATATGGATCGAATTGCAAAAATTAAGGAAATGTTAGGGGAAAACCCAACGGATAATTTCCTGCAACATGCGCTGGGACTGGAGTACATTAAAATTGGCGAAGAAGCACAAGCGAGATCCCTATTTGAAGCGATTCTCACCAGAGACCCCGGATATATAGGAACCTATTACCATTTAGCCAAACTTTTAGAGCGCCTTGGGGAAACCGAATTGGCCATTAGCTGGTATGAAAAAGGAATGGAAGCTGCAAAAAAAGCAGGGGAGCAGCACAGTTATGGAGAATTACGAAGTGCTTATGAAGAGCTTACTTTTTAATTCTACAATTACTTGTATTTTTATTCTACATGAATTTCACTCAACAATTTAAGCAGCATCTCGATCAAAATCGATTGTTTAACACCGGCGATCGTTTGGTTGTAGCCGTGAGTGGAGGCGTAGATTCTATTGTGTTGTGTTATTTGTTGCGTGAGTTGGGTTTTATTATCAAGATTGTTCATGTAAATTTCCAATTACGAGGGGAAGAAAGCACCCGCGATGAACAATTTGTTAAGAGTTGGGCCGATAAAAATCAGATACCTTATTTAATCAAGCGCTTTAATACATTAGAGTACAGTAAGGAACATGGTGTATCAATACAAGTTGCTGCTCGAGAGTTGAGGTACAGTTGGTTTTTTGAAGTGTTGGAAAGAGAACAACAATTTGGGCCATCGTATTTGGTTACCGCGCACCATCGAGATGACTCGATTGAAACCTTACTAATGAATCTTTTCAAAGGAACCGGAATTGCAGGGTTAAGGGGGATTCAGGCGAAACAAGGGAAATTGATTCGGCCGTTATTATTCGCCTCAAAAGAAGAAATTGAGGGATTTGCAAAAGAAAGAAATTTGAGTTGGGTAGAAGACAGTTCAAATGTTGAATCGAAGTATACCCGAAATTATGTCCGATTGGAAATCATTCCAGCAATACAAAATAGGTTTCCAAAATTTGCCGATCAAATTTCAGCCACTATTGCTAATCTTACAGATGCTCACATTCTATATGAGCAAGCAGTTGGGGCACATTTAAAGAAGCTCGTGTCGAAACATAAAGATGAGTATCATCTTCCGGTATTGTTATTAAAACAAACAGTACCACTAAAAACTGTGCTGTTCGAGTTTGTAAAAGATTTTGGGTTTTTATCCTCGCAACTCGACGATTTGTTGAACTTACTAGATGCTGATACCGGTAAATGGGTGAGCTCTCCCACACATCGAATGATCAAACATCGCAGCAAACTGATACTGGCGCCTTTAGCTGAGAGAGCAAATGCTACACAGGTTTTGGATGAGGTGCCGGGCAGGAAAACATTGCCCATTGGTATCTTGGAAGCTAAAATTTCAAATACCTATAGTGAAATTGAGCAAGAACCAACGGTGGCTTGTTTAGATGCAAAGAAACTCTCCTTTCCAATTGTTATTCGTCCTTGGAAGCAAGGGGATTATTTCTATCCGCTTGGAATGAATAAAAAGAAAAAACTCAATCGCTTTCTAATCGATCAAAAGTTATCCGTAACAGAAAAGGAACAAGTGTGGGTTGTGAGTTCAGCTGAACGGATTGTTTGGGTCATCGGCCATCGAATTGATCATCGGTTTCGCATTACTTCAGAAACAAAAACCGTATTGAAATTGTCAATTCAGTAGTTTACAAAAAACCTTTCGCTTGCAAATAGTATTTGATCATGGCAATACATTCAGATATGCTATTATGATCGGCCACTAGTTTTCCTACAACAATCATGAAGGCAAGTCCGTACAATGCTCCGGCAATGTGAGCCGAGTGATTAATTCTTCCACCTCCTTGTTTATCGAGCACTGAGGAAATGACCAAATACAATGGAGCGAAGATGAAACCAGGAATGTTTACAAAAGGGATAAAGATAATTCCTATGCCCATTGTTGGAACGAGCAAAAGACCGGCGAATACAACTGCTGATACGGCTCCTGAAGCCCCAAGACTATAGTAGTTACTATTATTTTTGTTTTTGTTGTAAGTAGGCAAGAGACTAACAAACAGAGCACTTAAGTACATTATGATATAAAATAACTTGCCTTTTTCCAAAAAGATCGACTCAAATCGAGCTTCTACCATGGTGCCAAAGGAAAATAACGCCACCATGTTAAATATCAAGTGCATAAAATCTGCATGGATAAAACCGCAAGAAAAAAAGCGGTACCATTGGTTATTGTTAGTTACTGCGGGCGGGTAGAAGATAAAGTCGTTCATGACTTTCTCATTCGAGAAAGCATAGAGTGAAATTCCAATGGTTACTAAAACTATGATGAGTGTAATGGTCATATCTATTGTTTATAAGACGCCAAAATAAGAAAATACCATAAAACTATGAATGGTGGTATTTTTCGTTTTTAATTATCGTACAAGCTCGGTACACTTGCTCTGCCAAAATTAGACGAACCAACTGATGTGGGAATGTTAATTGTGAGAGGCTCCATTTGATTGCGGCAGTTTGAAGTACTGTTTTATCAATGCCAAAAGCCCCACCAATCAAGAAAACCAAAGAACGCGTACTTTCGTTTGCTCTTGTTTGAATAATTTTGGCCAAGCCTTCGCTGGTTACTTCTTTTCCGTATTCATCGAGTGCAATGAGATAATCGTCTTTTCCCAATTTATCGAGTACTAAGGCCCCCTCTCTTTTTTTCAATTCATCGGCATTTAGTGCCCCCGCATTTTTAGGGGGGGCAATAATGACCCATTCCACCGGATAATAGCGGCCAACTCTTTGTGTAAATTCTTCGATGCTTTTTTTGAGGTCCGAATCATGGGCTTTGCCAATTGACCAGAATTGAATCTTCATTTGCCAAGTACTTTTGGATCAAATGATCCATTTTTTCAGTAAATTTCGATATAACTAATTGCAATGAGAAAAATACTTTCCATTCTAGCGGCAACATGCTTTGCCCTTTCACTAAATGGTCAAATCAAAAAAGCACCGCCCAGAGCGGAAGGAGCCGGGCCTTATACTCAATTAATTCTTCGAGGCGCTACATTAATAAATGGAACAGGAGCACCTCCTATTGGTCCGGTAGACATTGTAATCGAGAAAAATAGAATCGTTCAAATAGCTACTGTTGGATATCCTGGTGTACCCATTTCGGATGCACGTAGACCGAAATTGAAGGACGGAGGAAAAGAAGTGAATTGTGAAGGGAAATACATATTGCCCGGATTGATTGACATGCACGGTCATATTGGGGGCGTAGAACAAGGAACTCCGGCCGAGTATGTTTTTAAATTATGGATGGCACATGGAATCACTACTATTATGGATCCATCTTGTGGTAATGGTTTGGATTGGGTTTTAGATCAAAAGAAAAAGAGTGCCGAGAATTCCATCACGGCGCCTCGTATATACGCCTACACAGCGTTTGGCCAAGGAGCCAAGCAAACCATTGTAACGCCTGAGGATGCCATAGCATGGGTTCGAGAGAACAAAGAAAAAGGGGCAGATGGGATCAAGTTCTTTGGTGCACCTCCTCAAATAATGGATGCGGCAATTCGCGAGAATAAAAAGTTAGGATTGCGTTCTACTTGTCATCATGCCCAAATGGACGTTGCACGATGGAATGTATTGAACTCGGCAAGAGCCGGCATGACGAGCATGGAGCATTGGTATGGCTTGCCGGAAGCATTGTTTACTGATAAAACCATTCAAAATTATCCGCTCGACTATAATTACCTCAATGAACAAGACCGATTTGGTGAGGCCGGTAAGTTATGGAAACAAGCTGCACCGCCTTTTTCACAAAAGTGGAACGATGTGATGAATGAGTTATTGAAATTAGATTACACACTTGATCCAACCTTCGATACCTATGAAGCGAGTAGAGATTTAGAGCGTGCACGTACTCAAGAATGGCATTCCATTTATACACTTCCTTCCCTTTGGAAGTTTTATGAACCTAGCAGGGTTTCACATGGATCTTATTGGTTCAATTGGGGAACGGAACAAGAAGTGGCCTGGAAAGAAAACTTTAGACTATGGATGACCTTTATAAATGAATATAAGAATAGAGGTGGACGAGTAACGGCTGGAAGCGACAATGCGTTCATTTATCAGCTATACGGATTCGGTTATATTAGAGAGCTGGAATTGCTTAGAGAAGCCGGTTTTCACCCTTTAGAAGTAATTCGATCAGCCACCATGTATGGTGCACAAAGCTTAGGAGCCGATAAAGAAATTGGAACCGTAGAAGTTGGAAAACTAGCTGATTTAGTAGTAATTGATGAGAACCCACTTCAAAACTTGCAAGTGTTGTATGGAGTTGGGGCACTAAAACTTGATAAAGACAATAAGCCAATTCGCGCCGGCGGTGTTTTGTATACCATCAAAGACGGTATAATTTATGAAGCAAAAAAATTGCTGGAAGATGTAAAGAAAATGGTAGATGCCGAGAAAGCAAAATCGGGTCCATTAAAACAACCGGGAACGAATTAATTCGTTCCCGGCTTGTTCTTTATTCAGTAACGTTAAATGTATGCGTTTGGTAGATAATTTTGCCTGAATTGGTTAATCCTGATATTTCTATTACATATGTTCCAACAACATCTGATGTAGTAAAATTCAATTTGTGAGAGGATTTTTGATAAACCAATGTTTCAGGTTCCCAGAGCAAAAGCGTTCTTAAATCAGGCAGCCTAGAATTTCTAGTATCTTTGTCAGTATATTTTGGCGCTGAAAATTGGCGCTGCAATTGCAAACCTTGGTATTCTACAACTAATGCTCTCGGATCTAGTTGAATACCTTCCATGTCTTTTTTGTAAGATGTAAGATTTATGACACCATCAAAAGCATGTGCACCTAGAAGAAAGCGCTTCGATATCACTTCTAGTTTCCGAATTTTCAAAGGATCGAGGATCATTACTTTATTAACGTCGAACAATGGAACTCCGTCATAAAGAACCAAGGGGTCTTCGAGAAAGAGTTCTTTAAAAGGCACGTTTAACACTCGGATTCTGTAACCTGCGTTGGTCTTCTTTACATCCACTTCAACCACATATTCTCTTAAAATTTCCTCCATTGTGGTGAATCGCGTATAGTCATCTAAATTGTATTCAACGTCAGCTTTTCCAAAAAATGGAGTGCTGTCATTGTAATTCGGAAGAAAATATTGATCTTTTTGAATAGAATGGATTCCGTTTTGCAATTGTGCGTTTTGGATTCGTTTCAATAGTTCCGCCTCTGTTGAGGCTGCATCGGTATTACTAATGGTTGGAAATCCTTTGTGAGAAAGAAAAGGATTGTCAATATCAATAATATAGCCTGAGTCTTTTTGGTTATTGGTTTGAATGATAAAATTCTCCACGCCAAAACATCTTTTTACATCATAAGCAAAGCGCCCCTGTTTATCAGATTGAGCATAATTGAAATAAAAGCGATCGCCCGGAATAGTTAAATAAGTGCGAATGCCTTGTACAGGTTCTAGCGTCTTTCTACTTCGAATAGTACCCGTAATAATATGACCCGATAGCTCAGGTTCAAACAAATGCTGAATCTCATTTTCTTTGTTATGAATGCCATATAGTATTAAAAGTGGCTTTATTTTGTCGAAATCATTCCTATTATTTAAAACAAATGGCTGGAGTTGAAAAGGCAGATCAGGGAGTTTTGAAAGAAAGCTAAAATAAAGTGAGGGATCTAGATTTGTTGTGGTAGTGCCGGTTTCCGCTTTTACAATTCGAATGGTTAAATTGGAAAGTGCTTGGGAGTCTAATCCTGAAATCGATAACTCACCTTGTTCTCTGGTTTTAAACGAAGGTCTATTGGTCTTAATGGTGAAATCTGTTTTTTCTTGAGCCGACTGTAACAAGATATTTTCCGCCACCAATTTTTTTTCAGCATCAAGCAAGGATATTGAGGCAATTCCAAAAAATGGTTTGGAGATTTTGAAAACCCCTGTAAAATCTAAACTTTCAGATTTGAATTGTTGTGCTTCGATCAATTCTTGATTACTATGTACGGCAAGATAGAAAGTGGGAGAACCCGAAGCCAAGGCAGTCCTTTGTATTTTAAAGGTTACTTCGTTTCCTTTGATCGTTAAAATTTCGAAATGCCATCCCTGTTGTTTTGGAGAATCAAATGAAATTATCTGACCGTTTGAACCATTCTTTAACGCATAAGTACTCGATTTTTCTGCAATAAACGAGAATGATCCTGTGCTTGTTTCCGTTGCGAGAATGCTGTCGATAGCAATATTATCTTTTAATAATAGATATGTGATGCCCTTATTTGTAGTGAAATAAACGGTATTCTTGATAGTGGATATAAAACTATTTCCTTCAAATGCAATTTGTTGAACAGCGTTGTCGGCAGCTTCTAGTGCTGCATTTGGATTGAATTTATTTGGATTGATAACAGTTAACGTTTTCGAAAAAACCGCTTTATTGTTGTACGTTTTAGCCCAACGAGTATAGGCTTTTAATTTGTAAGCGCCTCCTGAAAGGGAGTTGGGGATCACCCAAGAACCATTACCACTTCCATGTTCTAATAGTATTTTCGCTTGAAGGGCAGGTTTGCCATCGGGGCCTATAAGTTCTACGTAAGCAACTTTACTAAGATCTTGACTTATAAACCGTCTGCCTTCCGAAACAAAAATTTTAAACCAAAGAGTTTCACCTGTAACGATCGAAGATTGCGACACATCAGCATAAATGGTTTCAGATGACTGGGTCAGAAGAAAATTCGATGGTTCTTGGGAACACACTTTAGTATTAGCGAATAATAGCGTAATTGCTAAAAGGCAATATGTTAGAATTGTTTTTTTCATTACCAGAAACTAGGTTTAGTTGTGGAACCTCCGTTGAGTGTACAATTTGTACAGATTTCCTTAGCCATTGCAAAACCACCACCGGTGATACTGTAAGCAATAGTTAGTTGGCGATCGTTTTGCAAATAATAGCTAAGACTATCAGGTGGGGTAATTTGAACTTTACATTGGGACGCATAGGAAGAAGAACCTCCCCAATCTGACAAGTCGGCTCTGTAAATGAAGATTCGTTTTCTAACTTCAGAAGAAATACTTACGAAACCAATTACGGGCTCTTTGGGATTACTGATACATTTAATGTTTCCGATTAATTTGGAGGGCTGGTTACCAAAAATACTGCCTAAGTCTTTTGCATTCTTTTTCAAGATCTGCCAATATTCGAAAGCTTCTTTGGTTAAAGCATACTGTTTTACTAAAATACTATACTTGAAAAAGACTTTCTCTGATGCTTTTGGTATAATGGTAATCCGTTGGTTGCTTATTTGATCTTGAGATAGATTACTTGAAGTTCCAATGATAATATCTTTACTGATATCATTGCTGTAGCATTGAAAGGTCATTTCAGTACTGTCTCTGTAAGAGACTAAGTTGGTTAAATAATCAAATTTGTAAAGTGCTTCATAGAAAGCTTGGTGTTCCCAAGTTTCTTCATAAGCCCAGCGATAGTACCGAGTATTGTTCGTTACATCTTTAGTGTTAACTGAAATTGTAATTCCTGAATCGCGAACCCAAGAAACTGAGTCAATGGCTGGTGTTGGTTTTACGTCTACCAGATCTGATTCGTACAATCCACCACCTGCCGTACTAATTCGGAGTTTGTATTTTAATGAAGGATTGAAAATGATTGGGGCAGTTCCATAGATGCCATTGCCTAGACTTGTGAGTCCATAACTAACACCTGTACCGGATTCAATGGAAACTCCTGCAGAAAGTTCCGGTACATCACGAATTGTATCACCAATATTAGTAGTTCTACTTAGCTTAATTTTGATACTGTCGCCTCCGCTATTGATGAATCCGTCAACTACCAAATAATTGTTATTAGATGCAACAACATCCGGAATATAAGGCTCTGTGCAAGAATTTATTTGCAGCATTGCCCAAATGAAACTGATACTAAATACTATTTTTTTCATTAGAATCGAATGTTTAAAGTTATGTACGGAATTACTGTTCCAATTACACTTAATTTATACCCTTTTATTACTCCGTTGTCTTCAATGAAATAGATGGAATAGGGATTTTTTCGGCCGGTCATATTATACAAGCCAATTGCCCAGGAATTATGGAAACGTTGTTTTACTTTATGGTTTCCATCAATGTTCCAAGAAAAATCTGCCCTGAAATAATTTGGAATTCGGTATTGATTTCTCTCTGAATAATAAACCCTTTGCGAACCTGCTAAATTGAATACTGCAATAGGAAGGGTTATTGGTCTTCCTGTGCTGTATTGAACATTTAATGAAACACTGTATCGATGTGTGAATTTGTAGTTGGTAATGGCGTTCAATGAATGTGGCTTATCAAAATTCGCAGGGTAGTAATCACCGTTGTTAATTTGTTGACCGGCAATTGGATCGTCCATTTTTTGCTTTACTCTAGAATAGGTATAGCTGATCCAACCGTTAAGTTTTCCCGTTGTTTTTTTGATCATAAACTCCGCACCATAAGCCATTCCTTTTGTATTGATGATATCTCTTTCAATATGTTGATTTAAAACAATTTGAGCGCCACTCTTGTAATCTAAGAAGTTATTCATGCGTTTATAATACACCTCAAACGAAGTTTCGTACATGTTGTTTTTAAAGTTTCTATAGAAGCCAAAAGATAATTGATCACCTGTTTGTGGCTTAATATAGGGGTCGCTTAATTTCCAAATATCAGTAGGAGAGATGGCCGTTGTATTCGTTAATAAATGTAGGTATTGACGCAATGAATTGTAGCCAACTTTTATTGAGCTATTTTCATTGATTGTGTATCGGAAGGCAAATCGAAATTCAGGCCCAGCGTACGTTTTGGTGGGTTTATTCTTGCCGTATAAAACGGAGTCTACTATGGTACTTTCATCCCTTGGTAAGCCCGGAACATAGTTAAAAACTGTTTTGGAGCCTAAATTGGCAAATCCAGAAAAGCGAATGCCTCCTTGAATCGAAATTTTATCGCTTACATTTATTTTATCGCCAAAATAGAAGGCCCATTCTCTTCCTTGTTCATCGGCTACCTTTTGAGTAACTACTAGCGATTCATTTCCTCTTGCTTCAAATTTACCCGGTTGGATAGCATATTGAATTGCTTGAGCACCCCAGTTAAACTGATGTTTGTTATTCGGGGTGTAAACGAATTCTATTCGGGCATGCTGTTGGGTAAGCCCAAAGCTTAATTGGTAGCCATTGATTGATTTTTCATCTCCGGCAACTTTATAGTAGTATTGGTCTATGCCGGCTGTGAATGTTGACGATAGTTTGTTTGAAAAGAGATGTTTATACTTTATCACAGCATTCTTGTTGCCGTAATTATAGGACGTGTCATTCCCTAAACGGAATCCATCGTCACTAATGTACCCAGTTATTTGTAAGCTATTTTTAGAATTGAAATTGTGGGTTAGCGTAATGTTTGCGTCATAAAATGAGGCGCTGCTTTTTTTGTATGTTTCGTTGGGTAGTTTTTTTAAAATCCAATTGGAATAAGTAGTTCTAGCGCCCATCAAAACAGAAGTTTTGTCTGATAAGATTGGGCCCTCTAATGTGATTTTACTGGTGAGCAGCCCAATTCCGGCTGAACCTGTCCAACGTTTACTGTTACCATCCCTTGTGGTAATATCCAATACACTTGAAAGCCGACTTCCATATCTTTCGGGAATAGAACTTTTGTATAATTCTGCATTTTTTAGAACATCGGGATTGAAGGCAGAGAAGAAGCCAAAAACATGGGAAGGATTATAGATCGTCGCTTCATTGAACAATACAAGATTTTGATCTGTAGAACCTCCCCGCACATTAAATCCTGTACTTGCTTCTCCTACGCTTGTAACTCCCGGCAATGTAAGCAATACACGCAACACATCCGGTTCTCCCAAGAGAGCAGGAGACTGTTTGATTGTTTTAATAGAAAGTCGCTCTAAACCCATCTGCATTCTTCTTACATTTGAGTTTTTTTCGGCCACTACTACTACTGTTTTTAGAGTAGGTACATCTTCTTTTAATTCAATAACTAATTTCCCATTTCCATAAATCATCAATTCTCGTCTACCCGACTTCATTCCTGTTGAAGAAATCAAGAGTACTTGACGTCCTTTTGGTAATGTGATAGAGAAATAGCCGTTTCCATCTGTTATCACTCCAATATTAGAGCCTTCTACAAATACTGCCGCCGCACTCAAACCTTCACCATTTTTGAAATCTCTCACATAACCGGCTACTATGGCCGTTCCTGACAAGGGACCGTTTGTTTTAGTACCAATTTCAATGAGTTTATTTTCTGAAACGGATTCTTTTTTGGAATCATCCGACGAAGGTGTTGTTTCTGTTGGCAAGGCCTTATTAGTGCCTGTAGTGAAGTAACTCTTGGGCAAACTGGTGGTTACGGAAGTCTTACGATCAAGAATATAAATCCGTTTCAATTCTTTTTCAATGAAGAACTGGTAATAGGCATTATCGAATATTTTCTCCAATACCTTGTCGATAGTAACATTGGTAAGTTTTAAGGTAATGGGGATGGAATCAATGGTTCCAGGCTGATAATAAAAGCGAAATCCTGATTGCGCTTCAAGATCGCTTGCCACTTTCATGAAAGGGGTATTAGTATAGTCGCAGTTTATTTGACCGGACTGTGCCCAACCAAGGACAGAAATCCATGAGAATACAATCGTTAAATACAATTTCATTATTTCAAAGAAGGTTTGTACTGTGAGCAAATAGAAGATAGATAGATTTCCGGGTCTTTTTTAAATGAAAGCTTACTAATGGACGCCCATTGCTTTATCGAAGGATCCTTTTTTGAAAGCAGTTTAATGATTTGACCCTTCGATTTAATTTGATACCAGTTATCCTCTACTAATACCCAATAATTGGTATAAGGTTTATAGGAATAGATCGTTTTTTCAGTGGTGACTTCGTATAGAACTTTTTTATAATTATAAACAAACGCCGATGCGGCCCCATCATATAACACCTTTACGATCCCTTTAGGAGCTTCTTCATTTGATGGATCGTGAAATCGGGGATGAATAAATCGCTCTCCCATATATTCAAATCCTCCAATTTTTTCGGGCTTCAATTCAACCAAAAAATTTCGATTATAATCCATCACAAGAACTGTTCCGTCAACCAAATCAAATTTAAACTCCACATTTTGATACCAGAGACCATCAAATTGTAGAGAGCCTTTTTGAAAGGCGTCGGTTTTGTAGAATGCATGCCCAACAATGCCATGGCCATGACCTGTATATGCGGGGCCAATGTAGTAGGGGAGATTTTCTTTTAAAAGTCGGGAAAATTGTTGGTAAGCTGTATCTGCGTTCCGTTTCGCAAATCCGGAATCTAAAAGGGGGGCAGTTTGTGAAAAAAGGCATACGGGTAGTACAATGATTACCCAGGACATAAGTTGCTTTCTCATTGGCATTTGTCGTGTTCGGCTTCAAGTTAGACAAATTTTACTCTGAAAATGTTGCTTCGCCTTAATTTGGGTTGAAAGGTAAAAAAAAGGAGCTGAATGCTCCTTTTATAAAGTTAGTCCGGGACCTACCAGCTTCATCCCATGCTCTGCATGTATTTTATCAACTTCTGCCTGTGTTGGAGGGGCTTTTAAATTCTCCATAGTATCGAAGAAGTCTTCCAACTTTCCGGCCGGTGTCACCGCATAAAGAAGTCTACCATAATCGGAGGTTTGAATCCATGTATGAGCAATGTTTCTGGGTAAAAAGATGGTATCTCCCGGACCTAGTTCCTTAAGTTCGTCTCCTACTTTAAATCGATAGGTTCCTTCAGCAACGAAGAAGATTTCTTCTTGTTCAAGGTGTATGTGTAGCGACGGCCCTATTTTATCGTAGCCGATGTATTCAAATACCGCCAGTTGTTGATTCGTGTCTTTGCCCGATATTTTTACATCATTTGGGTGTTTCCCTTTAAAAAACTGATTTCTACCTTTTCTACTTTTCCCTTTACCCACCACAAATGGTTGGATGGGGTTGCTCTTCGAATTCGCTTTCGTGAATTTACTGATACCAATAAATGCCGTTAAAAGGGCTGTTTGTTGCAAGAATTGTTTGCGTTCCATAGATGATTTTTCACAAGATTAAGGTAGAAGGGAGCGCAACAGGTGGTAAAAAAAAGACATATTATACCTCCGCAATACCAGCAATTGAATCGGGCCCGTTTTCGTCAACTGACTCAAATTGGGTGGGGGAGTACCCGGTGAATTCTTTGAACTCTTTCGACAGATGTTGATAGTCATGAAACCCGAATTCTAGCGCGGTACTCAACCAATCTTCATTGGGATATTTATTCCGCCATCTGAAAACTCGATCGAAACGCACGATTCGCAAATATTCTTTTGGACTAAGCCCTGTGAGATCCTTGAATTTTCGTTCAAATTGCCGATTGGAATAGTAGGCGTTTTTTACATACCAGTCCATCGATCTGGTAGTGCTGTGCTCAAGCATTAAACGTGGAAGCGCAAAAAATGGATGATCTATTGTTTTTAGCTTTGAGAATCGATTTGAAAGATATTTGTTTAGCACTGAAACAATATTTTGATAAGAGAGGCTATTCGCAAGTTCATCATATAAACTGGTTACAGATGAACCTAGAACCAAACTTGCTTCAATAGTTTGATTCAGTAAGGTTTCATTATTGAAAAGCATTCGCCACCCTTCAGGATGAAATACTACTTGCACACTTAAAAAATGTTTAGGTACATACCGAAGTTGTGTGTTTGAATAATGCCCTGAAAGACTAACATTGAAGGACCGTTCTTTCGCAGCTGTGTAATTGTATTGAATGCTTTCTGGATCTCTTAAATGAAACTGCAAGCAGAACTCAGGTCTTGGGGTATATAATTTGGGATGAAGTGGGGCACCCTCTTCAAAGTTAAAATGGATGATGCGGTAACATCGGATCCAGTTCGACAAATATTCGCAAGGCTGTATCGGATCCAAAAGCATTATCAAATATAAATATTATATCACAGATACAATGAATTGACCTCAGGTTCTAAAATGCGCTTTTTTTTATTTGTTTTTCAGCGGATAGAAGAAATTCCTTATATTTATACTACTCGCGCACTACTTAGAATTAAAATGCTATTAAATTAGCCGATTGCTGCTGTGTGATACTTAGGAGTTTAGATTTTAAAAATAACTTTGCATCACAGCAGGCATGAAATCTTGGGGAAGACATATTTTACTGTTCACTTACTTAACATTGGTTTTTATTTCCAATACTTGGAAAGGTTTTCATCGTTTTCAAGAAAATACACCGTTGTATGAATTCGGTTATACTGTTGATCTTATTGAAGAAGGCTCAAGAGAAGCTGATAGAAATATACCGAATCAAAGCGCCTCAGACACTGAGATAGAACATATTACAGTACTAGTACCACTCGATCAACTTCCATATGAACATTTTGTAGAGGGAACTGAAATCAAATACCATTTAGTTGGACATTGGTATTTGTTTCCCTCACTAGATATTAAAACACCTCCTCCGCAGGCGTAGGAGATTTTTAATAGTAGAAATATTTTTTTGTCATCATTTCATCTTTATTAAAATGAAGCGTGTTAATCTTTTTGTGTGGGTAATTGTATGTTCTTCTGTTATTATGAGCTGTGGTACCAATGCCAAAGCAGAGAAAGACAATGTTCAAGTATTTGAGGTGGTAAAGCCTCAGCGTTTGGATACTATTTATGAAAAAGAATACGTAGCTGAAATTCAATCAAAACAAACCATTGATCTCAGAACGCATGTGCGTGGAATGATTGAAAAAATCCATGTAGATGAAGGCCAAGCTGTAACAAAAGGCCAGCTTCTGTTTAGCTTGAGCAATCGTACTTTAAAAGATCAGTTACTAAAAGAGCAAGCGAATTTAAAAAGTTTGCAGGCCGAATTGAAAATGGCTGAATTGAATATCCGTAATACTAAATTGCTAGCCGATAAAAACATCGTTGCTCGCCCTGAGTTGGAAATGGCGATGGCGAAAAAAGAAGCAATTGAAGCGAAAATTGAAGAAGCAAAAGCCGCTATTTCTATTGCCAACATCAATTTGAATTATACTGAAATTAAAGCGCCCTTTTCAGGTGTTTTAAACAGAATACCATATAAAGTTGGAAGCTTGGTAGAAGAAGGTGAATTGCTTACAACATTGTCAAACAACGAAGAAGTATATGCCTATTTTAACGTAAGTGAAATTGAATTTGTAAATCTTCTTCAAAATCAACAAAAAGGGATCTCTAAAGAAGTGCGCTTAATGATGGTAAATAACGAGTGGTTTCCTGAAACCGGTACCATCGAAACACGTGAAAACATAATTGACGCCACCACTGGGAATATTGCTTTTCGTGCCAAGTTTAAAAACCCAAAGCGCCTGCTGAAACACGGTGCAACAGGGAGAATTTTTGTTGAACAGCCCTTGAATAATATTCTCGTTATTCCGCAAAAAGCTACGTTCGAAATTCAAGATAAAATCTATGTTTATACAATCAGTACATCGGGTGCAGTAAAAATGAAACCTGTTACGGTAAAAACAAGGCTGCCTCATATCTATGTGATAGAAGACGGAGCCCTTCAAGAATCAGATATGATTCTTTTTGAAGGTATTCAACAAGTGAAAGAAGGAATGATTGTAAAACCTAAAATTCTGTCTTTTACAGATCTGTCTTTTAATTAAGCTAAAACCTTAACAAGGCTTCGATTTTTTACTCAACTCTAATTTGTACAAATGGTCTCTGTTTTTATAAAGCGGCCTGTTCTTTCTATTGTGATATCGTTGATCATTACAATGTTGGGACTGTTGGCCTTCTTTCAATTGCCAGTTACTCAATTCCCTGAAATTGCGCCTCCTGAAGTAAACGTTACCACTAAATATACCGGTGCTAATGCTGAAACCTGTGTGAAAGCAGTAGTTACACCATTAGAAAGAGCCATTAACGGTGTTCCGGGAATGAGTTATATGTCTTCGGTTTCCGGAAACGATGGAACCAGCGTAATCCAAATCATTTTTAAGGCCGGAACTGATCCCGATCTAGCCGCAGTAAACGTGCAAAACCGCGTTTCTGCTACATTAGATGAATTACCGGAGGAAGTGATCAAGTCGGGCGTAATAGTTGAAAAAGTACAGAACAGCATGTTGCTGTATGTGAACGTATTGGGTGAAGATTCATCGATGGATGAAAAATTCCTTTACAATTACACCGATATCAACTTGATGCCCGAACTGAAACGTATTGAAGGCGTGGGATTTGCCGATATTGTTGGGTCACGCGATTATTCGATGCGTATTTGGTTGAATCCACAAAAAATGACTTCTTACAACATCAGTACCGATGATGTTATCAATAGCCTCAAACAACAAAACGTAGAAGCAGCACCTGGTAAGATAGGAGAGAGCTCGGGAAGATCACCTCAAGCGCTTCAGTATGTACTAAAGTATACAGGAAAGTTTAATACACCTCAGCAATATGAAGATGTAATTATTAAAAGTGATGCGTCTGGTGCTTTAATTCGATTGAGAGATATCGCCGAGGTTGAATTCGATTCTCAAGAATACGATGTGCTTTCAAAAGAGAATGGTAAGCCTTCAGCCGCAATCATGCTGAAACAACGACCCGGAAGTAATGCGAGTGAAGTAATTGCAAATATCAAAGCTCGGATGGAGGAATTGAAAAAGGAATTTCCATCGGGGATGAAGTATACCATTAGTTATGATGTATCCGCATTCTTAGATGCCTCGATTCATGAAGTTGTAAAAACTTTGATTGAAGCATTTATACTAGTTTCCATTGTAGTATTTCTTTTCTTGCAAGATTGGCGCTCTACTTTAATCCCGGCCATAGCAGTTCCGGTATCCTTGATTGGTACTTTTTTCTTTATGCAATGGTTAGGCTTCTCCTTAAACATGATCACACTTTTTGCCTTGGTATTGGCAATTGGAATTGTGGTAGACAATGCCATCGTGGTAATTGAAGCAGTGCATGCTAAAATGGAACATATAGGATTGAGCCCTGCCGATGCAACCATGGAGGCGATGAAAGAAATGGCCGGCGCCATTATATCCATTACGCTTGTAATGTCGGCCGTGTTTATACCGGTTTCTTTTATGCCGGGGTCTGCCGGAATTTTTTACAAACAGTTTTCGCTTACTATTGCTTGCTCAATTGTTTTATCAGGAGTTGTAGCATTAACCTTAACTCCTGCATTGTGCGTTTTAATTCTTAAACCTATTCATCACTCAAGTGGTAAAAAGAAAGGACTAGCGAGGTTTTTCGAGGGATTTAATAATTGGTACAATGGTTTGCAAGATGGTTATAAAAAATGGATTTCGGTTTTGGCAGGCAGACGTGCTATTACCATAATTGCCATTGTTTCATTTAGCGCGTTTACCGGCATCTTAGGTTCTATTGTACCGGGAGGGTTTATACCGAATGAAGATCAGGCTACCATTTATGCCGCCATTACAACACCCTCTGGTGCTACCCTAGAACGTACAGAGAAAGTGGTAGATGAGGTGCAGCGAATTGCCAGTGAACTTCCGGAAGTAGAAACAGTGTCTTCTTTGGCAGGCTTCAATGTATTGTCAGACGGTACCGGAGCTTCCTATGGTATGAATTTGATCTCGCTTAAAAAATGGGAAGATCGTGAAATGACCGATAAAGAGATCATAGAATTATTGAAGAAAAAAACTTCTACCATTCGAGATGCAACAATTGAGTTTTTTACACCTCCACCTGTTCCCGGATTCGGCAATGCAAGTGGGTTCGAGTTAAGACTACTAGATAAAACAGGTAAGGGTGATTTAAAGATGTTGGAAAAGACGGCAAAGGATTTTGCTGCTACATTGAATACAAAAGAACAGTTAAGCAACGCCTTCACAACATTCGATGCGAGCTTTCCGCAGTATATGGTAAAAATCGACTATCCTAAAGCTGCTCAGAAAGGAGTAGTAGTGGTAGACATCCTCAATACACTTCAAACCTATTTGGGTAGTGAGTACGCAACTAACTTTATTCGTTTCGGTCAAATGTACCGGGTAATGGTGCAAGCACTGCCTCAGTTTAGAGCAAAGCCGGAAGATATTATGAACTTGTTCGTTAAGAACAATAATGGCGAAATGGTACCTGTATCGGCATTCCTATCCATTGAACGGATTTATGGACCTGAGGTAATCACTCGATACAATATGTATCCTTCAGCGATGTTGAACGGTGAACAGGCAAAAGGTTTTAGTAGTGGTCAAGCTATTGATGCAGTTAAGCAAGAAGCCGCAAAGTCTCTCCCCAAGGGGTTTTCATACGATTGGGCGGGTTCTTCACGTGATCAAGCTTTGGCCGGTAATGAAGCTATTTTCATTTTCTTAGTTTGCTTATTGTTTGTATACCTTCTTTTGTCTGCGCAATATGAAAGTTTCTTATTGCCGCTCCCGGTGATTTTGTCCTTGCCCACGGGAATCTTCGGTGCTTTTGCTTTCTTATGGATGTTCGGGTTAGAGAATAACATTTATGCACAAGTTGCATTGATTATGTTAATTGGTTTGCTTGGTAAGAACGCCATCCTAATAGTTGAATTTGCAGCGCTGAAACAGAAAGAAGGATACCCTCCACTTCAAGCGGCTATTGAAGGAGCCGTGAGCAGATTACGTCCAATTTTGATGACATCTTTTGCATTTATTGCCGGTTTGATGCCTTTGTTATTTGCATCGGGGGCCGGTGCTATTGGTAATAAAACAATTGGTGCAACCGCTGCCGGAGGAATGCTCCTTGGTACCATCTTAGGTGTTCTTGTAATACCAGGATTGTACGTACTGTTTGCAAAAAAATCAACTCAGCCTGAAACTTTTAATAGAAATGAAGAACATGAAATTAACAATGTTTAAAATAAGTGTTATCGTAATAATGTGTTTCGGACTGTCGTGTAAGTTGCCGTCAATAACACAGCAGCAAGAGGGAACGCAAGTGCCCGGAACCTACAATGTAAAGCAGTCAGATACATTGCAGGTAAGTTCTATTTTCAAACAATTTTACACGAGTAATAATCTGTTGAATTTGATTGATACAGTTATTGCTCGAAATCCTGATAGATCCATTGCCATGCAACGTATCGAATGGATGAATGCACAATTTGTAAAAGATCGCGCCGCACTTTCCCCTTCTGTTCAAGCAATGTTACAACCATCCGTAAAGCGATTTGGTTTGTATACAATGGATGGAGCCGGTAATATAGTAACCGAAATGGAACCCGGAAAGCTCATTCCAAGAAACCTACCTGATTATAACATTGCCTTACAATCAAGTTGGGAGGCAGATGTATGGGGCAAATTGAAGAGTAGGAAGAAAGCTTCATATACGCGTTATTTGGCTTCTCAAGCGGGCGTTCAACTTGTGAATACATCTTTGGTTGCACAAACCGCCGCTTCTTTTTATGAGCTAATGGGAATAGATGAAATGATCAAGTACCTCGATGCAACCATTGAATTGCAAACTCAGGTGATAGATGTGGTGGAAACACAGAAAGCAGCCACCATGGTTACTGAATTGGCGGTTCAACAGTTCAAAGCGCAGTTGGTGGCTTTGCAGGCCATGCGCATTGAATTAAAACAAAAAGGATTTGAAATAGAAACCAGGATCAATGATCTTGCTGGAAGACCCTATCAACCGATTCTTCGTGATACCAACTTTTTTGATCCTAGCATTACTAGCAAATTGGACCTTGGTATTCCAAGTCAACTCTTAACAAGAAGACCTGATATTCGAATGGCTGAACAAGAGTGGATAGCCGCAGGGTTCGATTTAACTGCAGCTAGGGCTGCTTTCTTTCCATCTTTAACTGTAAATGCCGCACTGGGATTACAAGCATATAAAACCGGATTGTGGATACAGTCGCCTGAATCACTTGCATTTTCTGTAGTGGCTTCTCTAACGCAACCCATTTGGAACAGGGGCGCCTTGCGTGCTCAGTTTAAAATGATGGACGTTAGCAGAAATCAGGCTTTCATTAGTTTAAAGCAAGTAGTGAATAAAGCGTACAATGAAGTGAACAATGAATGGTTTCAGCAGTTGAAACTGAAAGAGCTGGTTGATTTGAAGCGACAACAAAATACGTATACCACTAATGCCGTAACGGTGTCCAAAGACCTTTTTAGAACAGGCCGCGCTACCTACCTCGAAGTGTTGATATCTCAACAGCAATCCATGCAAGTTCGTATGGAATTGATTGAAGCAAGAAAAAAGCAACTAAACAGTATGGTTATGTTATACCGTGCTTTGGGTGGTGGAATTGAGTAGGATTTATATTAGATAAAACAATATGCTTTAATTGAGTTGTAAATAGATAATTTGGACTTCTAATGAAGCCCTATCTATTTGCAACTTTATTTTTAGTTATTCTTGCTTGTGGAAAAAAGTCAAGCAATCCTCCTTTTACACCCTTGCCTTTGAATTTCGACCAACTCGGTTGGACAGTGGGGGATAATGCCAATTTAGTAGAAAACGATGGTGTTACTCCTGATGTTACAGTAAAAGTTAGATTCCAAGCGCCCATAGATCGTTCTTCCGTAACCGCAGCTATCGACTTTAAGGACGCTTCAGGTATCGCTGTTCCGTTCAATACATCTTTTGAAAAAGATGATTCGATTGTAGTATTAAAGCCCAATTCTGATTTGCCTTCGCTAACACGCTACACCATTACCGTTAAACCTACATTGAAATCGAAAGAAGGAGGACAGTTGAGGAATACAATCAGCTTTAATCTTCTAACACAGATAGATACCCGCCCCAAATTCCCAACGGTAAGTGATGATGAATTAGTTGAGATCGTTCAAAAGCAAACTTTCAAATATTTTTGGGATTTCGGCCATCCGGTGTCTGGGCTTTCCAGAGAGCGAAACAATTCTGGCGACTTGGTTACCTCCGGTGGTTCAGGTTTTGGAGTTATGGCTATTGTTACCGGAATTCATAGAAATTTTATTGGACGTACCGAGGGACTTGAGCGCATTCAAAAAATGACGAGCTTTTTAAAGAATACTGCAAAACGCTACCATGGTGCCTATCCGCATTGGCTGAATGGAGCAACCGGCGCAACCATTCCGTTCAGCACAAAAGACGACGGTGCAGATTTGGTGGAAACATCTTATCTCGTAATGGGACTGCTAACTGCTCGTCAATATTTCAATGGTTCAAACGTCGCTGAAACTGCTTTGAGAGATAGCATTAATGCCCTAGTTGACGAAGTGGAATGGAGTTGGTTTCGAAAGAACAATGAAAACCTTTTGTATTGGCATTGGAGTCCCAATTTTGGTTGGGATATGAACTTGCCAATTCGAGGCTGGAATGAATGTTTAATTACCTATGTTTTGGCAGCCTCGTCTAATAAATATGGCATACCCAAATCAGTTTATGATAATGGATGGGCTCAAAACGGAAACATGCGCAATAACAATCAATACTACGGTTATACATTGCCTGTAGGAAGTGCATTTGGTGGCCCGTTGTTCTTTTCACATTATTCTTTTTTAGGGATCAATCCAAATGGTTTAACGGATGCCTATGCTAACTATAAAGATCAAGTTACAAATCACACTAAAATAAATTATGAATATTGTAAAGCCAATCCTAAACAGTTTTATGGTTATAGCGCCTCTTGTTGGGGACTTACGGCCAGCGATATTCCCGGTGGGTATGCGGCCAGTTCACCAACGAATGATATTGGTGTAATTGCTCCCACTGCAGCACTTTCTTCCTTTCCATACACACCAACCGAATCTATGGCTGCTTTAAAATTCTTCTACTATACCTTAGGTGACAAACTATTCAAAGAGTACGGGTTTGTGGATGCTTTTGCACTTAAAAACCCTTGGTTTGCGAATTCTTTTCTAGCAATTGATCAAGGCCCAATATTGATCATGATTGAAAATCATCGTTCAGGACTCCTTTGGAATCTTTTTACTTCTTGTTCTGAAGTAAAAACCGGAATGAAAGGGCTAGGCTTTACTGCGCCTTGGTTAAATTAGCCAAGTCTTGTAATGTAAACACCACATATTTTATTCTTTTTCGCTTCCAAGTATAGCTAATGTGCACTTTACCATCACTACTTTGAATTATATAGGGATAGGAGAATTCGGCACCAACTTCATTTTCCAATGTTGCAATAGGAGTCCACGTCATTCCATCTTTGGAAATTGCTAAGTTTAAAGGTGAACGTGGGCCAATACCTTCTTTGCTGCTGGGATCCGGTTTTACATTATTATAAACTAGCAGATGACGTCCGTCTTTAAGTGTGATTGCTGCAATACCTGAATTGTTATTGATCATCTCAGTTTGCTTTAGCGGCGTCCAAGTTTTTCCTTTGTCATAGCTCCAAGTTTCATTCAGGGTTCCATTTTGACTTCTGCAAAGGGCTTGTAGACCGGTTTTATGAAACAGTATTGCGGGCTGAATGCCGGTAATGGGAACAGCATCGTTTAAATCGGGCCCCTTCGTCCATGTTTTTCCCCAATTCGATGTGTATTCGAAATGCACTTTCCAACCACCTTTTTCGGTTGAGGAAGGACAGATCAATTGATTGTTTACCAGAATGGGTTGATTTCTAATTGGCCCCAAGAATCCTTCCGGCAGCGCTTCAGGTTTTGACCAAGTTCTTCCACCGTCTTTGGAGCGTTTCATCCATCCTGTCCATCCTTGAACATAAGGGCCAATTTTATAGAATAAGAGCAACTCCTTTTGGGGTGTATAGAAGAGAACAGGGTTGTAGCAGGCATACCGGGTTGAGTCGTTTATCCAACCATCCGCAATTACTTCTGGTTTACTCCAGGTTCCGTTTTTAAATCGAGACATGTAGATGTTGACTTCTTTGTGCCCTTCATATTCGCCTCCAAACCAGGCAATTAGAAGCTCATTTCCACAGTCTACGATGGTTGAGGCGTGGCAGGAGCGGATACTTGAATCAGTATAGATGTATTGTTGAACACTTGATTGTGAGTGTCCGTTGTAATTTAGAAGGAGTGCAGCTACCGCAAACAAAAAGGAGAAATTATGCTTCATCTCCAATTATAAGTAATTGTCAGAATTTTTTACTTATTATCATTATTAAAAAGTGAAGTCGGACCTGGGGGCGGTTGAACGCAATTGTAAGACATTTTTCCGGGTAAGGTTCGAGTTTTGCTAGGCAGCAATCTATTAACGGGCCATTCAGAATGAACTGGTATTTAAAGAGCACTACAGCTCCAAAAAGAAAAAGCCTCCAAACAAGTTGGAGGCT
>FRDC01004098.1_pt1 | contig 24275 bp, 26 predicted proteins | sample 1106171 | NCBI WGS metagenome assembly FRDC01 (sample SAMEA3930566, study PRJEB13176) | freshwater metagenome | biome: Drinking water system; feature: drinking water; material: water | place: Singapore | collected 2014-12-20 | reverse complement strand
GTCGACACGATGACGGGCGCCGGCGCGGGCGCCGGCGGCGCCGGCTTCAGAAACCAGCCGAGCCCGGCGCCGACGGCGAGCGACGCACCCGCGAGCGCGAAGGCGGCCGCCGGCTGCATGCCGCCGCGCGGCGCTACGGCCTCGCTGCGGTCGATCTTCAGCGACTTCAACAGGTCGGTCTTGTCGTCCACGCCAACGCTCGCCGGGGTTACGCGTTGAGTCTAAAGGGGAAACGCTGCGGCGGCAATGCTGCAAGGGTTCGGCGGCATTAACCTCGACGGGTCCGAAGGCAGCCCGCGACGACCATGCGTACACTGACGGGCCGACGCCGCGCCCAGTGGGTGCGATCGGCCGCCGGGTCTTTGCGCATTCGCTCTTGCGCTTGCGGCCGCTTGGGCCCATAGAGTTTTGGAACCCTTGCTTTGGGCTGTTTAATCGGTCTCTGACCTGAGCCCCCTTTTGCTTCTCGAACCATCGGTTTCCGGCCCTGAGGGCGTTCCGCCCCGGTCGGTTTTGTCATGCCTGCAAGGGAACTGAGAATGGCTACTGGAAAAGTTAAATGGTACAATTCGCAAAAGGGCTACGGCTTCATCGCCCCCGATGACGGCGGCAAGGACGTTTTCGTCCACGCGACCGCGCTCGAAGCGGCGGGACTGCGTTCGCTCAGCGACGGTCAGTCGGTCAGCTACGAAGTCACGCAAGATCGCGGCAAGTCGTCCGCGACCCAGCTCCAGGCGAAGTGACGCGCGCCCCGAATTGTTGAGTCTGACGCCGGGCCGAAGCGCCCGGCGTTTTGTTTCAGGGGCGACGATTGCGACAGGAGAAGTCATGGTTTTCAGCAAAATGACGAACACGGATAAAAAGGCCGCGCGCGTGAGCGCGGAAGAGGCGGCGCTGTCGGAGGTCCGTCGCGCAGCCGACAAGCAGCGCGAGAAGTCGGAAAAGCTGAAGCAGCTCCGCCTTGAACGCGACGCCGCACTGCCCCCGAAGAAAAAGCCCGTCCAGCGCAAACGCACGGACGCCATTCCGAACCTCGCCAAGGCGCAGCGGAACGCGAAGAAGTAGCTCGCGCGGAAGCATGCCGCTCCCGCCGCTGTAGGAAGCAGCGGAATCTCTCATGGGCAAAAAATATATCAGCTTAAATAGGTCATCTAATTAGCCCACTGCGGCAAAGCAAGACTGCGCAATACCGGCGCTACGGCCAGCACAATCAGCCCAAAAAGAAGGGGCAGTTTATGCTCAAGCCAATTTACTTTAAGTCTTTCTTCTGACGAAAATCCCGTTTCAATCCTGTCTAGTAGATCGACAGCTGTTGCGGAGGCGTTGCTGATAAATGTTGCCGCGGCGCTGATTTGCGAACTTGCGGCATCAAGCTCGGTCACAGCAGCGGTCTTGTTGCCAATCGTTTGGCGCATTTCTTCGACGATATGTAAAATCTGGCCCGCCTGCGATGCTAAGGCTACCCCCTCCTTATTCAATTCAGCAATTTTCGATGTATCTATAGACGATAATTGATCCTCGAAGGAATGCAGCTTATTTCTTGCCTCTTCCACTCCTCGCGCTGCAACTTGGAGATTTGCCCGGCAATTATTCGACAATTCTCTTAGGGAGTTTTTGAACTCACCGAGTGATTCGACATAACGATACTTTTCCCGCTCGTAAGTAGATGAAATGTAGAACGAGGCCATAAAATAACAGGTTGGAAACCATAAGATCCAGTAGATCCAATCAGCTTTTACTTGTAAGCTAATTCCGGAAAGCTGAATATTGTTTCCCAAAACAATTGCCCCGATTGAATGGAGCAACAAAGCGGTCGACGTCAATGCTAGCGCTGTTCTAGACTGCCGGGTCTGCGCGGAAAACGGCTCCATTCAAATATCCAATTCGCCCCTGACAAAACTCGCATTCTCCGAGATGAACTGGAACCGCAGCTCCGGCTTCTTGCCCATCAGGCAGTCGACGATGTCGGCGGAGAAATCGCGCTTGTCCTCGGCGATGACGACGCGCGCCAGACTTCGCGAGCGCGGGTCCATCGTCGTTTCCTTCAGTTGCGCCGGCATCATTTCGCCAAGGCCTTTGAAGCGGCCCGTCTCGACCTTCTGGTTCGCCTTGAATTCCGACTTCAGCAGCCGCTCGCGCGCGGCGTCGTCCATCGCATAGACGGTCTTGCCCCCGGCGGTGAGGCGGTAAAGCGGCGGTTGCGCGAGATAGAGCCGCCCGGCGTCGATCATCTCCTTCATCTCTTGATAAAAGAAGGTGATGAGCAGCGAGGCGATATGCGCGCCGTCGACGTCGGCGTCGGTCATGATGATGATTTTTTCGTAGCGCAGATCCTCAAGATCGAACTTCGCGCCGAGGCCGACGCCGAGCGCTTGCGCGATGTCCTGGATTTCCTCGTTCGCCATGATCTTGTCGCGCGTCGCGCTGGCGACGTTGAGGATTTTGCCGCGCAAGGGTAGGATCGCCTGCGTCGCGCGGTTCCTCGCCTGCTTGGCGCTGCCGCCCGCCGAGTCGCCCTCAACGAGGAAAATCTCCGTTCCCTCGCGGTCCTTCTGGCTGCAATCGGCGAGCTTGCCGGGCAGGCGGAGTTTCCGCGTCGCCGCCGCGCGCGAAACTTCCTTTTCCTTGCGGCGGCGCAGGCGCTCGTCGGCTTGGCTGATCGTCCACTCGAGAAGCTCGTTCGCCTGTTTCGGGTGACTTGCAAGCCAGTGGTCGAAAGCAGGCCGCACGGCGTTCTCGACGAGGCGCTGGGCCTCAGCCGTCGCGAGCTTGTCTTTTGTCTGCCCCTGAAATTCCGGATTGCGCACGAACACCGAGAGCAGCGCGCCTGCCGTCGTCATGATGTCTTCCGGCGTCACGTTGCCGGCGCGCTTGTTGCCGGCAAGATCTGCATAAGCCTTCAGGCCCTTTGACAGCGCGGCCCTGAGGCCCTGCTCATGCGTGCCGCCTTCGGGAGTCGGGATCGTGTTGCAATAGGAGCGGGTGAAGCCGTCGACATCCTCGCCGTCGCTTGAAAAGCCGGCCGCGCCCCAGGTGACGGCCCATTCGACGCTGCCATGGCCGCCATCCTCGCGCCGGTCGACCTTGCCGGCGAAAATCTCGTCGGTGACGGTCGGCTTTCCGTTGACGAGCGAGCGGAGATAATCAGTGAGCCCCGCCTCGAAGTGAAAGACAGCCTCGGCGGGCGTTTCGTCCTTGATGAGTGACGGCGCGCAGCGCCAGCGGATTTCCACCCCGCCGAAGATGTAAGCCTTCGAGCGCGCCATCTTGTAGAGCCGCGCCGGCTTGAAGGCGGCCTTCGCGCCGAAAATGTCGGGGTCGGGGTGGAAGCGCACGCTGGTGCCGCGCCGGTTCGGCGCCGGGCCGGCGTCGACGAGTTTCGTTTTCGGAAGGCCGCGGGAGAATGTCTGCCGCCACATCTGGCGGTTCCGGCACACCTCGACGACGAGATCGTCCGACAGCGCGTTGACGACAGATACGCCGACGCCATGAAGGCCGCCGGAAGTCTGGTAGGCTTTCGGCTCGAACTTCGCGCCTGAATGCAGCGTTGTCAGAATGACCTCAAGCGCGGACTTTCCCTTGAACTTCGGATGCGGGTCGATCGGGATGCCGCGGCCGTTGTCAGTGACGGTGAGATAGCCGTCCTCTGAAAGCTCGACCTCGATGCGCGTCGCATGGCCGGCGACGGCCTCGTCCATCGAATTGTCGAGCACTTCGGCGAAGAGGTGATGCAGCGCCTTCTCGTCCGTGCCGCCGATATACATGCCGGGGCGCTTGCGCACGGGCTCGAGGCCCTCGAGCACCTCGATGTCCTTCGCGGTGTAATCGCCGGCGGCGCCGGAGAAGAGGTCGGGTTCTTTCTTGGTGGCGCGCGCGGCCATGTTTGCAATCGACTCCGAACGGAAACAGCCTCGGGACAAGGCACGTTCGGTTCGGCCGGTCAAATGCGCCGCCGCCCCGTCTTGCAATTTATAATGATTTCGTTATATGGGGGAAAGATCTGCCGGTTAAGTTCGCCAAAGGACCGGGATTTGACGTCGAGGAGGAGTTTTGCGCGTGGTCGGACAGCGGCGAGGCTGGCTTCAGGGAGGCCGGTTACGCCTACGCGCGGCTCGAAATGGTCAGACGATATGGCATCGCCGAAGCAAGGCAGGACGCTTGGGGTGATCTCTTTCTTTGCCGGCAGGGCCGCCTCCAGCTGATCTATGCGGCCAAACAGCGTGGCCGCGGCGGCGCAGTCGTCGCCCTTTACCTGACTGATATGCGCGGCGCGAAAACCGCCGAGCCCTTTGAACGGGAAGCGCGACGCAGACTGAAGGAAATCGGAACGTGGTGAAAAAGGCGAAAGCAAAAACCAGGACGGGCGCGGTTCGATTTGATGGCCGCAAAGCACGGGCCGTCGCTGTCGATCCCGACAAGCTGATGGCCGGCCGGCCGCAACTTCGTGCGGCCTATGAGAACGCGCTTTACGAAATGGAAGGCGCGCGCCTCATTCGCCTTATGCGACAGGAAGCAGGTCTCAATCAGGCCGAACTCGCAGCCCGGCTCGGCGTTACGCAACCGCGGATCGCAAGGCTCGAGCGCGCAACGTCTGGTCATGGCCCGAGTTACGCGATGGTCCGCCGCGTCGCGGTCGTTTGCGAATTTGATCTGCCGCCGCCAGTCGCTCTGTCAACCCGCGACTGAACGATGCATCCCTATGACATCGCAAGTTTCCTGCTGGTGACCATCGGCGGGGCGATCGCAGCGGCTGCGACGATCTTCGGAAACAACGCCAGCGACGGTCTGACTGCGATGGGCGCTGACGAAGGCGATGCGGACGAGAACAATGAGGCCCGGTCGCGAGCCCGAGAAGCGCTAGCCCAGTCTCAGCGCCGCAACGAAGTCCGGCGCCGGAGTGTGATCGCCGCCGGTCTTGTGCTTGTCGTGTTTGGCGTCCTAGCCTTCGTCGCCGCCCGAATTGTCGAAGCGCCGGCGACCGCCTGAATTGGACGCCTCCCGATGCCTTTCATGGTCGATGATATTGCGCTTTGCGAGAGGGTGATTGCGCTCGCCGGCGATATGGCGGGCAAGCCCGTGCCGCCGGAAATGGCGCTCGCCATCGCTGAGGAAATCTTCGGCATGGAGGATCGGTTCGTCACCGAGCTTGAGGCGAGCCCCGTTCCCTTCGTCATCGAGCGCCGCCAGAGGCGCGCGGCGAATTACGTCGTCAGGCGCGGCCTTATTTATATCCATGTGAAGTCGCGCCCCAATGTCGCGATCGTCGTGCCGCCGCATTTCGTGACCGACTTCGCCTCGGTGCCGGCGGCGTTCCGCTGGCTCGTGCCGCAGGACGGTCCCTATTCAGCGGCGGCGGTCATCCATGACTGGCTCTATTCGATCGCCGAGCCGCCGAAAAAGCCGCCGCAATTCCGCAAGGAGCGCTTCCGCGCCGACCGGATTTTCCTCGAAGCGATGCGTACGAGCGGCGTCAATGCGGCGAAGAAGAGCCTGCTTTACCGCTCCGCGCGCCTGTTCGGCGCCGGCGGCTTCGGCGCGGCGGAGGAGCTGCGCTTTATCGACCCGAAGGCGCCAGACCGCCTTATCGACCCCTCGCGTTTCGACAAGGCGGTGCTGAGGGCCTTCACCATCATTCCGCGGCCCGAGAAGCCCAAAACGCGCGCGCGACTGTTCTTTTAGAGCCTTTTCCCGCCCCTGCCTTCGCCGCTTGCGAACTTCGCCGCGCCGGAGAGCGTCTCGCCGGAGGACAGCGTTCTCAATCCAAGCGCGAATTCGGCGGCGATCGCATCCTTTTCGCTCAACGACCATTGATTGACCGCCGACAGGCGGTCGTTACGCAGGCAGGTCTGAGGAAGGGCTGCAAGATCGCGCCCGAGCGCCTTCGCCGCTTGCAGCGCCGCGCCGGGATCGGCGAGTCGGTTGGCGAGCCCCCACTGAAAAGCCTCCTCGGCGCCGACGCCGCGCCCGGTAAGGATCATGTCCATTGCGCGCGACGCGCCGATGAGGCGAGGCAGCCTGACCGTGCCGCCATCGATAAGGGGAACGCCAAAGCGACGGCAATAGACGCCGAAGGTCGCGTCGCGCGCCGCGACGCGCAGGTCGCACCAGAGCGCGAGTTCAAGGCCGCCGGCGACGGCATGGCCCTCGATGGCGGCGATGACGGGTTTTGAAAGCATCATGCGAGAGGGACCCATCGGCGCGTCGCCCTGCGTCTCGACCCGGTTGCCCTTGCCTTCTGCGACCGCTTTCAAGTCCGCGCCGGCGCAGAAATTTCCGCCGGCGCCGGTAAGGATCGCGACGGCGAGGTCCTCGTCATCGTCAAAGGCTCGAAACGCCGCAGCAAGCGAATCCGCCGTGGCGCGATCGACGGCGTTTCGACGGTCGGGCCGGTTGATGGTGACCACGAACAGGGGGCGGTCGATCTCAGTGAGGATGAGGGGCGCGTCGCTCATGACAGGAGCCTGCGCCGCGCTCGCCGAAAAGAAAAGGCCGCCCGTTTCAGGGCGGCCTTTCCGGCAGGAGTCCGGTGCAAGGACTAAACTTTCTTCCGCGGACCGATTGCAAGCGTGATGCCGAGGAGACCCGCAAGCATGAAAAAGGCGGCGCCGGGAAGGGGAATGGCGAGCGCTGTGAGTTCGAACGACGTCAGACTGAGGCCAGAAGCGGCCGCTGACTCGAGGTCGATCACGATGCTTCCTGTCAGCGTCAACGCGGAGAGCTCGCGCAAGGTGTAGGCCTTCCCGTTCACCATGACCGTCTCGTTGCGGCGCTGGCCGGCGTTTTGCCCGGCGGCGGCGGCAAATGAGAGATCGCTGATGCTGAATCCGTCTTCGAGAACGATCGTCAACACCTCGCCTTCGCTGCGCTCGAGCGGCGGTGCGGCGCGGCAGGGGCTGCCGCGCACGTCCTCGCACCGTGACAACGCGGCGTCGCGCTGGTCGGCGCGTGCGGAGGACTGGTGCGGGGCGGCGGCGACGCGTTCGATGCGCGCCCCGCGTACGTTCATCATGCCCCCGTTTGAGGCCAGAAGCTCGGAGACCGTTATCGTGCGCGCCTCGGCGGCGGAGACAAGGCTTGCCGCGACGACGAGACCGGCCAGGACAGCGCGCATCAATTGTCTCCCCATTGTTGCGGCGCGCCTGTTCCGGGAACGCGGCGCGCCATTTTGGGGCATTAGGCGCGGCAAACGGTTAACGAGACCTCAATGGCGGCGGCGAATCAGGGTGAAAAGTCGGCGGGCGGTTTCCGCCGCTCCACTGGGCGCTTGATGACCACGATCGCCGATCCTCTGACGCTTCCCTGCGGCGTCAGGCTGAAGAACCGGCTCGTCAAGGCGGCGATGACGGAAGGTCTCGCCGACGCGCACAATAACGCGACCGCGCGGCACGCGACGCTTTACGCGCGCTGGGCGAGGGGCGGGGCGGGACTGCTCCTAACCGGCAACATCCAGGTCGACCGGCGCTTTCTCGAACGCCCCGGCAATGTCGCGATCGAGGGCGCCGAAACGCCCGAAGCGCTTGGCGCGCTTGAGGCCTATGCGGCGAGCGCGACGGCGAACGGCGCAGAGATCATGGTCCAGCTCAGCCATGCCGGCCGGCAGACGCCGGTCTATGTGACGAAGACGCCGGTCGCGCCCTCGGCCGTCGGCGTCGATCTGCCGGGCGGGCAGTTCGGCCGGCCGCGCGCGCTCACGGGGGATGAAATCGTCGACGTCATCGGCCGGTTCGTGAACGCGGCGTCAGTCTGCAAAGCGACAGGTTTCTCCGGCGTCCAGATCCATGCCGCGCATGGCTACCTGATCTCCGAATTTCTGAACCCGCGTGTCAATCAGCGTACCGATGAATGGGGCGGCGCGCTGCAGAACCGCGCGCGGCTGCTTCTGAAGATCGTGTCAGCGGTGCGCAAGAAGGTCGGGTCCGGCTTCCCGGTGGCGGTGAAGCTCAATTCCTCGGACTTCCAGAAGGGCGGCTTTTCGTTCGACGACTGCCTCGCCGTCATCGGCTGGCTGAACGAGGAAGGCGTCGATTTCCTCGAAATCTCCGGCGGCTCCTACGAGCAGCCGCGCATGATGGACATCGAGGGCATGGAAGCTCCGGTAGAGGAACGCAAGCGTGAATCGACGCTTCGGCGCGAGGCCTATTTCCTCCAGTTCGCAGAAGAGGCGAGCCGCGTCGCGAAAATGCCGCTGATGGTGACGGGCGGTTTTCGCAGCCGTGCGGCGATGGACGAGGCGCTAGGCGCCGGTGCGGCGGATCTCATCGGAATCGCGCGGCCCTTGTGCGTCGATCCCGATATTCCGCGAAAATTGCTCTCGGGCGAGATCGCCGCCGCGCCGTCGTTTGAAAAATCGCTTCGCATCGGCAAGGGATTTTTCGGCCCGAACTCGCCGAACGCGACGATAAAAGCGATCAACGGCTTTGCGGCGATGGCGTTCTACTATCAGAACATCTATCGCCTCGCCGACGGGCTCGAGGCGCAGGAAAAGATGGCGCTGTTCCCGGCGTTCATTCGCCACCAGATGAACGAGGCGCGGGCGGGCAGGGCGCTGGACCGGAGATGAAGCGCCGATGAACAAGACCGTGTTCGATCTAGTCGGCAATCTCGACACGCTGCTCGCCGTGACCGTCGGCGCAGTGCTGGCCACGCTCGGGGCGCTGTTCGCCGAGCTGATCGAGGACCGCATGAACCGGCGTCGGCGCCAACGGGACGCCGCGCGGTTCTTCGGTGAAATTCTGACAACTATGGGGCGCACCATCGACATGGCGCTCGCCTCCCAGAAATTCGGCGATCCTTGGGGGCCCGTCACGCAGCGTATGTTCCGAATGGCGCAGCGCGAAGCGGGCGTTTACGAGCGCAATCGCGAGCGGCTTTTCGACATCGATGACATGGACCTGCGCGCCCGTATCCACCAGCACTTCCTGACCGAGTATTTTCCGATCGAAGCGATCGTCGATAATTCTGCGACGATCGACCAAATGCGCCGCGCGATTGAGAATGAGGCCGACGCCGCGCGCCGTGTGCGCGAGGAGGCGCGGCTTGCCGAACAGGTCCTGATGCGCCAGCGCGCGCTCGACCTTCTGGCTCATGAGCGCGAGAAGACGCGCGACATCTGCGCCGATCTTGAAAAAATCGCGAAGGCGAGCTTCGCCGCGCCTGCCAAGGCCGCAGGTCCCGCCGTCAACCAAACGAGCTGGCCGCCGGGGCCGCCCCCTAACGCGCCCGCCGCGAACTGACGATCGCCGCGTCGAGCGCCTGCAGGAATCGCGAACGATCCTCTTTGGAAAACGGCTTTTGCCCGCCGCCCGCTGTCGGGTCGCCGGACCCGCGGATGTCGGCCATGATCGCGCGCGTCGCGATAGCCCCGCCGATCGAACTCGGCGTGAACGGTTTTCCGTTCGGCGCGATGACGCGCGCGCCCGATTTCAGGCAGCGGTCGGCGAGGAGAATGTCGCCGGTGACGACAATCGCCGCTGAATCCGCCCTCGCGGCGATAAAATCATCGGCGGCGTCGAACGCGTCCGAAACGAGTTCGCGCTCGATCAGCGGATGCTCGGGAATGCGCACGCCGCCATTCGTCACAATCGTCACCGGAACAGCATGACGCAGCGCAACCTTGTAGACTTCCTCTTTCACCGGGCAGGCGTCGGCGTCGACGAGGATGAGGGCTGCGCTCATGCCATGCGGTAGCGGACCGGCATCTTCTTGATGCCGGAGACGAAGCCCGCCTCCGTATATTGAACGGCGCCGGCGCGTTCGATGTGCTGCAGGCGCGGGAGCAGGCGGCGGAAGAAGACCTCTATCTCCATGCGCGCCAGATGCTTGCCGAGGCAGACATGCGGCCCGTATCCGAAGGCGAGATGCTGATTGACGGGGCGGTCGACAGTGACTCTGTCGGGGTCAGCGAAATGCTTCTCGTCCCGCGCCGCGGATGAGAAAGCGAGCATGATCGTCTCGCCGGCTTTTATGGTCGCCCCGGCGATCTCTACGTCGCGAGTAGGCGTTCTAAGGAAATGTTTCACCGGCGCGGCGAGGCGCACAAACTCGTCCGCCGCCGTTGCGCAAAGATCGGGCTCCGCCCTGAGGCGCGCCATCGCGAGCGGATCGTCAATGAGCGCGTTCATGCCTTCCGCGATCGACGCGCTCGTCGTGTCATGGCCAGCGGTCGTCACGAGGATGAAATAGGAAAGCTGTTTGAAGCTGTCGATCGGCGCGCCATCGATCTCGGCGTTCGCAAGCACGGTCGCAAGATCGTCGGTCGGGCGCGCGCGACGTTCGGCGATCAGGCGGTTCACATAATCCGAAAAGTCGCCGATGACTTTCAGAACCCCCATCTCGCCGAGCTCGTGGCCATAGCCGAGCTCGGGGTCCATGAAGCCGAAGAGCTGCTGCGTCAGCTTCAGGATATGGGCGTCATCTTCCGGCGGCGCGCCCATGAGCGAAAGAACGACGCGCAACGGGAACCAGAAAGCGATGTCGGCGGCGAAGTCGCATTCGGGCGCTGTCGCCGCCATCTTGTCGATGAAGCGATCGGCCTGCGCCGCCGTCTGCGTACGCAGCTTCTCGATATTCGAGCGGTTGAAATAACCCTGCGCGATCAGGCGGTGCTTGCGGTGCTCTTCCCCATCCATGTGAACGAGAGTCTTGAGACCGTTTTTGTCGCCAAGCTTTTCGAGGTTGACCGCTTCCTGCGCGAGCGACTGCAAAATGGTGCGCGGACCGGCGAGGAAGGTTTCGGAATCGTTCTCGATCGCCTTGATGTCGTCATGCCGGGTGACGAGCCAGAACGGCGGGAAGCCCTCGACCTCGACGCGCGCAACCGGCTCGTCACGGCGCAGGCGGCGGAACATCGCCTTGATGGCGGCCGGATCGGCGAAGGCCTTCGGGTCGGCGACCGCGGCGGGAGTGAAAGCGGGCATTGGAACTCCGTGAAACGCCCGATCGTTAGATAAGAATCGCGCCGCGGAAAATATCGGCAGGCAGCGCGCGACGCCTCGCCGCGGCCCCGACAGCCCGCTGCGCGGCGCGTTGGCGGTCCAGGGCGCTTGCGCCTAAGGTGGTCGTCGGAAAAGAGGAGGCCAGCATGCCCGACGGCGCTCAAAGAACTTCATGGTGGCTTTCCGGCAATTTCGCGCCGGTGGAGAAAGAGATCGAGGCGTTCGACCTCGCGGTGACGGGGGCGTTGCCGCCCGAGCTCAGCGGCGTTTTCATGCGCACCGGGCCGAACCCCGCGCGAGAGCCGAGCGCGCACTGGTTCCTCGGCGACGGCATGGTGCACGGCGTCCGTCTCGAGAAGGGTCGCGCGCGCTGGTACCGCAATCGCTATGTGAAAACGCCGCTGCGTGAAAGCGGTCTTTCAACGCGCGATCCGGCCGTGTTCGGCGACCGTCGCGCCTCGACCGCGAACACCAACATCGTTCGGCACGCCGGACGAATCCTCGCGCTTGAGGAAGCGCATTTTCCTTACGAGATCACCGGCGACCTCGACACGGCAGGCTGCGTCGATTTCGGCGGCAAGCTGACGACGGCGCTGACCGCGCATCCGAAAATCTGCCCTGTCACCGGCGAGATGCTCGCCTTCGGCTATTCCTTCATGGCGCCTTTTCTTGTCTATCATCGCTTTTCGGCGGATGGGCGACTTGTGCAGTCGACCGAAATCCCGATCCCGGCGCCGGTGATGATGCATGATTTTTGCGCGACGCAGACGAAGGTCGTGTTCATGGACCTGCCGATCGTCTTCGACATGGCCACGGCGATGCAGGGCGGCATGCCCTACCGCTGGAGCGATGAACATCCCGCGCGCCTCGGAGTCATGCCGCGAGATGGGACGGCGGCCGATCTCAAATGGTTCGACATTCCGTCCTGTTACGTCTTCCACCCGCTCAACGCCTTCGATGACGGCGACGCGGTGGTGCTCGACGTCGCGCGCTATGAGAAGATGTGGGTGAAGGGTTTTGACGTTCCTGCGCACCTCCATCGCTTCCGCCTCGATCTCAAGACCGGCCTGGCGCGCGGCGAGCAGCTTGACGATCATCCGGTGGAGTTCCCGCGCCTGCGCGACGAGAAAGCGGGCCTTCCCTACCGGTACGGCTACGCGGTGACGACGCATGGCGGCGATGACGCTGGGTTCAACCTGGGGACCGAGATCGTGAAGTTCGATCTCGCGCGCGGGGAGTCGGCCGTTTGCGCGCTCGGCAAAGGACGCTTCCCGAGCGAGGCGGTGTTTGCAAGCGCCGGCGCCGGCGAGGATGAAGGGTACGTCGCGGCGATCGTCTATGACGCCGCGAGGGACGGCTCGGAATTCATCGTCCTCGATGCGAAGGACATTTCGAAGGGCCCTGTCGCCAGCGTTCCCCTGCCGCAGCGCGTGCCCTTCGGATTCCACGGCGCGTGGCTCGCGGATTGAAGAGGGGCCCGCTCGCGGCTTAAGGGCGCAGTCCGTCCAGCCACTCCGTGATCAGCCGATAGGCGAGGGGCGTGTCTTCGAGATCCCCGAAATGGCCTACGTGATCGACTTCGACGACGCGGACGTGCTCGCCCAGCGATTTTGCGCGCGCCGGCGCGTCAGGGCCATGACTCTTGTCGGCCTTGCCCCAGATCACGAGGATCGGTTGTTCCGGCTTCCCGATTGGTGAGACCGCAGGCCCCAGGTAGCGCTGGTAGGCGCTCGCCAGCGGCCAGCCGGCGCCACGCCGCAACGTTTCAGCGGCGCACGCGCAGAACGGCTCTACCATTGCGCGGTCGCCGGTCGCCAGCCGGAACCAGTCGGGCGCCCGCTTTGGTCCCATTTTTCGCATCGCCAATTGGCCAAGGAAGGGCTTCTCGAGAATTTTTTTCGGATCGCGCGCGGCCTTCCAGTTCTGAAAACCTTGCCAGTCCGTGGTCTGGATGAGCGTCAGCGCCGAGACAAGCGGCGCGTGCCGCGCGGCGATGTCAACCGCGGCCATGCCGGCCGCGCACGAGAAGGCGAGCACGCTGCGCTCGCCGGCGACGCCCCTCAGAAACGCGGCGACGTCGTCGGCGGATTCCCGGAATCCGAATCCATAACCTTCGCGCGCGACCGAAAAGCCCATCGCCGGCAATTCGACGACGATGACGCGAAAGCGCTGGGCGAACGTCGCAAGCAGGGCGTCATACATCTCCAGCGTCACCGGCGGGTCGGCGGCGAAGACGATCGCCGGCCCGCTCCCGCGTTCGCGATAGCGGTATTGCGTAAGGCCGGTGTCGAAGAACCGAATATCCTCGCGGGATTTCGCGGGCCATCCCGTGCGGAATTCTTTCAGCCTTCCGGCGGCGCCCCAGGTGTCAAGGCGCGCGGCGAGCCGCGTCAGCATGATCGTCCGTCCTCAAAGTATCCAGTGGATACATAAGGAAGGCCGGGCCGCGAGTCAACTCTTCGAGCGGTCGAGCGTTTTCCGGAATACGACCTTGTCGTCGCCCTGTTGATAGAAATCGCGGATGCGGGCTTCCTCATCGTATCCGATGCCCCGGTAAAAACGTCGGACTCGCTCGAAGTCGGGCAGGCCAGAGGTCTCGACGAGCAGGATTCGCTCGCCGCGTTCAGCGAGAAGGCGTTCCACATGGCGCATGAGGGCCGCGCCGACGCCGCGGCCTTGCGACGGCGGATCAACGGCGATCATCAGCAGGTTCCATGTTCCGCTCGTCAACTTTTCCGGGGCGCAATAGGCGGCCGCGACGACTTCAGGGTTCGCCAAAACGAACCACATGTCGGAAGGCGCTGATCCTTCCAGATATCCACGCATCATATCGTCAAGCATTTCGGAGGGGAAAAGCCCTGTCGCATCAATGATCGGCTTGAGGGACGGAATGTCCCGTCTCGTCGCGGCTCTCACGTTCATGAACTGGCGCCTCTTGTCAGGCGTCGGCGTATGGCCGGCCGTAATAGTCAGCGCAAGCCTGCCTTCGCAAACGTGAAGTGCGCGCACGTTCGGCAGGATTAATCCGCCTTAAGCCCCGCGATGAGGCGTCTCGCGATTTCCTCGAAGAACCGTTCGCGTTCCGCCGCCTTCACTTTCAGGCGCCCGAGCGCGGCCTGCGTCAGCACGCCGACAAGTCCGCCCCAGAAAAGCGCCGCTGCGGCGCGCTTGTCGACTGCCTTGAAAAGCCCGCTGTCGACGCCGTCGCCGATTGGGCCGGCGACGCGGCGCCAGGCGGCGGCGATCGACGCCTCGAGTTCCTCATGTACGCCGGACCGATTGATGCGCGGGCCTGTCATCGCGAGGAACATGTTGGGCTCCGCCGCGGCAAAGCGCGCGAGCCCGCGCGCGGCGGCGAGCAGGTTTTCTTCTGGTCCCGCGGCGCCGACTGCTGCGGCCGCCGTCGCAGCGTCAAGGCGCCCGTAAGCCGCGACAAACACGGCGGCAACAAGACCGTCCTTGTCCGGAAAATGCTGATAGGCGGCGCGGTGGGCGACGCCGGCAGATTTTGCGAGGGCCCGGACGCTGAGCGCGTCGACGCCCGCGCGCGCGATTTCCGCAGTCGCCAGCGAGACCATCGTCGCGCTAAGGTCGCCGTGATGATAGGACCGCCCGGGCATGGGCGAGCTTTGCCCCAATTGGCCGGGCCGCTGCAATCGGGAGAGAGCATGGAAAGCCTTCGTTCTGCCAAGCCAGTCGTGATCATCGCAACGCGAGACCGCGCGGTGAGCGCGCCCTTTTACCGGGATACGCTTGGCCTCCCGCTCGTCAGCGAAGATCCTTATGCGGCGGTCTTCGAGCTCAACGGCGCCGTCCTCCGGCTCTCGACAGTCGGCGACTGGACGCCGCACGCGCATACGGTGTTCGGCTTTGCGGTCGATGACATCGCCAAGACGGCTGGCGTCCTCAAGCGCAAAGGCGTCAAATTCATCGTCTATCCGGGTTTCGGCCAATCGGATGACGGCGTCTGGACCTCGCCTGACGGCGCTGCGAAAGTCGCGTGGTTCAACGACCCCGACGGCAACAACCTAAGCATCACGGAATTTGCGCGCTAACGCCGGCCGCGAGCGCAACCGGACGATCTCGACGCACGATTCCCTCGGAGGTGAAACGCCGATAACCTGAAACGCTCAGGTGGACCCCGTCTCAGGCGTCCGCGGGCCTCAAAAGCCTTTTGATCTGGTCCGCCGACGGACGCTGCGACGGAACGGCGAGTGCGTCGGCCATCGCATGGTTGACGTCTCGGTGTCCGGCCTCGTCCGCGCGCACGGCGATCACGACATCGCGCAAGGTGGCGTTCTCGGGCAGTCTCCAATAATCAATTGCGATCCGCGGCGCCGGCGGATTTGGATGGCGTCCTGCGTCGATTTCCCCAAGATACTGCGTGTAGCTCACCACCGCTTCTTCTTCGAAATAGCCGACAATGCGATGGGCAGTGCGCGGAAAGAAGAGGTAAACCACGAAATAGAGGTTGAAGAAGACGCCCTGCGCCGCGAGAACCATCGCCCGCTCGAACCATGATGGCCGGGCGATCTCAATGAATGTCATCAGGTGCATGCGCTCGTTGTCGGCTTCCTCAAGAAGCGTCTTTATCCAGCCGCCGTCGTCCCTCATGAGGCGTAACGAGCGCAGATGCTGCGCCATGCCGCCCACCATGCCTGGCACCGCCGCGACCGTCTCCAGCACGACGGCCCTGTGGCCGTAGCGTTTGGCGAAGAAGGCGTCAGCAAGGAAGCGGAGCATCTTCGTAACGCCAAGCGCGAAGGCGTCGCGAGGCCCTTCGGGACCGCGCCGCCTCGTGAGGTCGGGGTCATCAAGTAGCGGCTGGCGCCAGTCGGGGCCGGAAACGTCAAACACCGGTCTTGCCTCCAGAAAGAGGGAAAGGCGAACGGAGCGTTACTGCCGAGTCTGGGCCGGCAGCCCCCACTTTGCAATGACCGGCGATGATTTGTCCCACCTGCCCGCGAGAGCCGCGCCAGCGCTAGTTCTGGACCTGCAGGATCTCAGCGACGCGGCGCTGCGCGATCGGGTGGTAGCCGGCGCGGGCCTTGGCAAAGATGCGCTCGGCGATTGCAAGCTCGCCCTTGTCCTTCAGCGCGCGATAGAGCGGATAGATGAACTTGCCGCGCCCGACGCGGGTGAGGAAATTCTCGACTGCGGGCAAGGCCGGCGCATAGCCGGCGCGAATCGCCTTGATCTGCCAGGCGAAGGCTATTTCGGCGTTGCGGCTGTTGGTGAGGTCGAAGGCTAAGTCGAGTTCGCCAAGGCGCGACGGCGAGATATCGTCCGGCAGGCCGTTGATGAAGCGCAGCCATTCCTGCGCGGTCCATGCCGATGTGTCGATCGTCGCCGCATCCGCCGCGCTCTTGAGCCAGCTGTCGCGGACGGCGTCGATCTTGTCGAAAGCGGCCGATTTGGGAACGGGCGTCGAAGCAGGAAGCCCCGGCGCCGTCAGCCATTCGTCGATTTCGGCAAGGCTCGCCGCTTCCGGGTTCGCCGCAACGAGGCGATCGACGAGGAAGGCGCGGAAATCATCCGTCGTCGCCGCCTTGAAGGCGTTTGTCTCGAACCACGCCTTCAGGAATGGGTCGAACGCTTCGCGGCCATAACGCTGTTCAAGAAAGCGCAGGAAGAACTCGCCCTTGACATAAGCGATGTCGGAAAACGCATCATCCGGATGATCGAGCGCCATCGGCAGGCGGAGTTGCGTCAATTCCGGCTTTTTCTGCTCCGAGATTTCCTCCTTCAGCGACGCGAGCGACAGCGCCTGCTCCATCGCGGCGCGCTCGGATCCGTAGACCGCCTCCATGATGCGGTTCTCGACATAGGAAGTGACGCCCTCGTTGAGCCAGGCGTCGCTCCACGTCGCGTTGGTGACAAGATTGCCGGACCAGGAATGCGCCAGCTCGTGCGCGACGACGCCGGTGAGACTCTTGTCGCCGGCGATGAGGGTTGGCGTCATGAAGGAAAGGCGCGGATTCTCCATGCCGCCGAATGGAAAGGACGGCGGCAGGATGAGAAGGTCATAGCGGCCCCAGCGATAGGGCCCGTAAAGCCCCGAGGCGATCTTTTCCATCGTCGGCGTATCGGAGAACTCCGCCGCCGCAGCCGCGACCATGGAAGGCTCGGCGTAAACGCCTACCGTCTCGCTCAAGGGCTCGAAGGCGATGTCCCCGGCCGCAAGGGCAAGGAGATAGGCCGGAACCGGCTGCGGCATGCGGAAGGTGTAGTCGCCGTCCGTCGGCCCGGTGTCGTTCTCCGCGCTCATCACGGCTCGAAGGTCCGTCGGCGTACGGATGACCGCCGACCATGTCATGCGCACCGCTGGCGTGTCCTGCACCGGCGCCATCGACCGCGCATTGATCGACTGGTTCTGGCTGTACATGAACGGGCGCTTCTTGCCGCTCGTCTGTTCGGGCGCCAGCCATTGCAGCGCCTCGGCATCGGGGCTCGTGCGATAGGCGATGCGCACCTTCGTCGCGCCGGCGGGCAGATCAATTGATAGCTTCGAGCCGAGCGCGGGACCGTCAGGTCCAAGGCTGTATGTCGTCGGCGCGAAAATCTCGCCGCCCGTCTCGACGCTGCGGATGTCGAGATCGTTGGTGTCGAGGACCAGCGACGAAGCTGCAGGATCGACTCGCTCGAAAGTTAGTGTCGCGACAGCATCAAGGGTTTTTTCGTTGAAGAGAACGTTCGCTTCGAGGGCGAGATCGGTGACGCGCACCGAGTCATAATTGGCGTAGGTGAAGGGGTCGCGCCGGCGGTCTTCCAGCGCCCGCGAAGCCGATGACTCGACAGCCTGCGAGGGGTCAGGCTCATCCGCCTCTTTTTTTCCGCAGGCGACCAAGAGGAGGGCCAAGGCGAGCAGGGCGGCGGCGTTGACATTCATCAGGCAAGGTCTCCGGAAGCGCGCGGCTATTAGGGCCTTCGTGGGCGCGATTGCCAGCACGGCCGGGATCCCTGATTCTGGCGGTTGTGCCGCAATTCGTTTCGCCCCAGAAACGCGAATTAAGTATCCTTATTTCAACGGCCCCCTCGTAAATCGAATTTTCAGCATGAATTTTTTCTAAATATCTTGCGCCGCCGTTAATTTGCGGTAACGGCATATCCGGGCCGAAGTATTCGGCAGCATGTTTTGAAGGGGGAGTACCCAATGCGTCTTCTTGCTTTCGCCGCTGCTGCGGCGCTTTCTTTCGGGGCCGCAACGGCCGCGAACGCGAACATGATCACGGTTGGTGGAACCGCCATGATCACGTGCACGCCGTCGTGCCAGGCGATCGTCGGCGGGACGATCACCGACATGCCGGGACCAGGCCTTACGGGCACGTTGGGAATGCTGTCGAACATGACGGCTGACCGTTATGAATTTAACCCGGATAGCCCTGAGGAAACGGCGCTTGCGCTCAACGCCCTAGCGGGCACGATGTTCACGACCGGAGACCGCACGAACGTCGATGATGACGACGATTCGATGTTCTCGTTCACCACGGCGGCGCTCTGGATCGCCATGAAGCTTGGCAACACGCAAATCTTCCTCTTCAACAACAGTGGCGGTGAGCTTACGATTGATTGGGATCGCAAGGGTCTCCGCGGCGCCGGCCTCAGCAACTTTACGGAATTCGGCGAGACCGAAGTCATCCCGGTTCCGGGCGCGCTCTGGCTGATGGGCGCTGGGCTCGCCGGCCTCGGCTTTGCCCGCCGTCGCAAGGCAGCCTGATAGCCAAAACATCATACCGAAAGGCCCGGCCTCGCGCCGGGCCTTTTTCTTTGTCCGCTGTTTGACAGGGCGGCGACCCGCCGCTAGAGACGCCGCCTTCATGACGGGTGGCGCGCCGCCGCCGTTGGAATCGCGGAGGAAATCCATCCCCCGCCGGAGCGCGCCGAAGAAAGACGAGAGATGACCAAGCGCCTTAACTCGAAATACAAAATCGACCGCCGGATGGGCGAGAACATCTGGGGCCGCCCGAAATCCCCGGTCAACAAGCGCGAATCCGGTCCCGGCATGCACGGCGCCGCGCGCAAGCAGAAGACCTCCGACTATGGCCTGCAGCTCAAGGCCAAGCAGAAGCTCAAAGGCTATTACGGCAACATCACCGAAAAGCACTTCGAGAAGATCTACGATGACGCGATCAGCCAGCGCGGCAACTCGGCCGAGAACCTTATCGGCCTTCTCGAAAGCCGACTCGACGCGATCGTCTATCGGGCGAAATTCGTGCCGACGGTGTTCTCCGCGCGCCAGTTCGTCAACCACGGCCACGTCAAGGTCAACGGCCGCCGCACGAACATCCCCTCCTATCGCTGCAAGCCCGGCGACGTCATCGAGGTGCAGGACAAGGCCAAGAACATGGCGCTCGTTCTCGAGGCGCTTCAGTCCGCCGAGCGCGACATTCCCGATTACATCGACGTCGATCCGAAGAAGATGACGGCGACCTATGTGCGCGTGCCGGAACTCGCTGAAGTTCCCTACGCCGCGAAGATGGAACCGAACCTCGTCGTCGAATTCTACTCGTCCTAACGCGCCGCGCGGGTTTGCGGACCGCAGAAAAGGAACCGGCCCCCGAAGGGGCCGGTTTTTTGATGCGCGATGGTGAGAATATTCAGCCGCCGACCTTGGCCTTGAGGTCGGCGATCAGCGCCTCGATACCCTTCGTTCCGCCGCCATTGTTGGCGATGATGGTCTTGAAGGTCGATTGCTGCTCGATCGCCAGCCAGACGCCCTCGGCGCCGGCGTCGACGATTTTCTGTGCGCCGTCCGGCGACCGATAGACGCGCCAGCTGACGACGAGGTCGGCATACTGGTCGCCGGCTTTTGCGCCGATCACCTTGGAATTGACGATGAAGTCGCGCTCGTTGCGGTCGATCGAGCCCGTCACGGAGAGTTTCTGTCCGGAATAATTGGCGAGCGTCGACTGGTAGACGTTCGTCGCGTAGCGCCGAAACAGCGGCAGATAGGCCGACATCTGCTCAGGGGTGGCCGCGCGCGCATATTGCCCGAGCGCGAAACGCGCGACACGCTCCATATCGACATATTTGTCGACCAGTCTCTCGACGCCCGCGTTGCGCCCTTGAGGATCGCCGTTCTCGAAGATCGCATTCGATTCATCGAGAACGCCGGCGACGAACGACTCCGCCGCCTTGTCCGCGTAGGCAGGCGCCACCATGGCCGCCGAAGCCGCCGCCGCGAGCATCATCCTTGACGCAAGAAACTGAAAGCGCATCGGCGATCTCCAGAAGCTCATTCGAGGCCGCTTGTATCGTCGAATTCCGGCAGGGCGTCAAAGTCGTCGACGCCGTTCCTGATCTCCCTCGCGCGCGCTTGCGAATAGAAGCTGCGGAACGAGGAATAATAGTCGAGCGAGTTGTTTTCGATCTCGGCAAGCGGGTCGAGCACGTTCTCGCGGGCCGCCAGCAGGTTGGCGCCGGCGAGCGAGTAGCGGGCGTAGCTAGCGGGCGTAGTGCGCACATAGATGAGCGGCTGAAAGCCGAGACCGACAAGCGCGCCAAAGGCGTCGCGCGGCGATGACGGTCCGAAGAATGGAAGCATCAGGTAGGGACCTGACTGAACGCCCCAGACGGCGAGCGTCTGCCCGAAGTCTTCCTTGTGGCCGTCGATGCCCATCTGCGCGGCCGGGTCGGCGAAGCCGCCGGCGCCGATCGTCGAATTGATGGCGAAGCGTGAAAGCGTCTTGCCGGCGCGGCCGAACTCTCCCTGCAGGACGTCATTGATGAAGGTGCTCGGCGCGCTGAAATTGGCGAGGAACCGGCGCAGGCCGCGGCGGCCGGCCTTCGGCGTCGTCGCCCGATAGGCCCTCGCCACCGGCGCGACGAAGGCGCGGTCGATCGAATTGTTGAGGCCGAAAACCTTGCGGTTAAAGCCTTCCCAGGGATCGCCGGCGGCAGCGCCCGATTCCGGGGTTGCGGCTTCATCAAGCGGCGGCGCAAGATCGTCGTCGGGGCTGTCGCCCGTCTCCTGCGCCACGGCCCCGCCGGCGAGAGCAAAGATCGCCGCCAAACCGATTATTCCGGCGCGCACGCTATCCGACGCTTTTTCCATCGTCATCGCCTCTACCCCAACACTTGCCGGAAACCTTGGCGGGATTGCGGTTGCCTGTCCATTCCGCCCGCCGATTCGTGAGCAACGGCCTGGCGGTTTGGCGTCACCTGCGGTCTTGCCGCCCATATAAGGATATGTTTATATCTTTTGCCGCCCGATAGCGTCGCCATGTCCCTCGACCGCCAGCTGACCGTCTTTCGCGCCATCGGCGAGGAGAGCCGCATGAGGATCATGGCGCTCCTCGTCCGCGGTGAACTAACTGTCACCGAGATCACACAGATCCTCGGCCAGAGCCAGCCGCGGGTAAGCCGTCATCTCAAGATTCTGACCGAGGCCGGCGTTGTCGATCAACTCCGCGAGGGATCGTGGAAATTCTACCGCGCCGTGACGCCTGCGCCGGCGCCGATGGATTCGCTCTTCGAGGCGCTGAGAGCGCTCAACCGGTCGGGCGACCGCATCATCGCGCGCGACGGCGAGCGCTTTTCTCAAAGTCGGAAGGCTCGCGCCGCCGCCGCGGCCGCCTATTTCGAGCAGAACGCGGCGGAGTGGGACCGGCTGCGCGGGCTCCAGATCGAGGAAGAGGCGGTCGAAGCGCGCATGCTCGCGCTCGTACCCGAAAAGGTCGGACTCTTCATCGATATCGGCACCGGATCGGGCCGTATGCTGACGATCTTCGCCGACGTCTACGAAAAGGGTCTCGGGTTCGACCTGTCGCGCCAGATGCTCGCGGTCGCGCGCGCCAACCTCGACCGCGCCGGCGTCAGCCATGCACAGGTGCGCCATGGCGATCTTTTCGCGCTGCCGCTCGAAAGCGGCGTCGCGGACGTCGTCTGCATCCATCAGGTGCTGCACTATCTCGCGGAACCGGGGGTGGCGGTAGCCGAGGCGGCGCGGCTCTTGAGCCCCGGCGGAAAGCTCATCCTATCCGATTTCGCTCCGCACAGCCTTGAAGACCTGCGTGTCGATCATGCGCACCGTCGGCTTGGCTTTTCGGACGACGAGGTCGCGGAATGGTGCGCGGCGGCCGGCCTTGATCTCGCCGCGACCGAAACGCTGACGCCCGGCCGCAGGGACGGTGAGGCGCTGACGGTGAAAATATGGCTCGCAAAGGCGCGAGGATCCGTGCGCAGCCTCAAAAAGCGGGTCGCATAGGAAGAAGCCATGACCGACCTTCACGTCTCCTTTGAATTCTTCCCTCCGAAGTCGGAGGCGATGCAGGCCAAGCTCTGGGCGTCGGTTGAAAAGCTTCGTCCGCTGTCGCCCGATTTCGTTTCCGTGACCTATGGCGCGGGCGGCTCGACGCGCGAGCGCACGCACGAGACCGTCTCACGCATCATCCGCGAGGCGGGGTTGCCGGTCGCGGCGCACCTCACTTGCGTGGCGGCGACGAAGGAGGAAGTTGACGGCGTTCTGCGCGACTACTGGGCCGAGGGCGTCCGCCACATCGTCGCTTTGCGCGGCGATCCGCCGGGCGGACCGGGCGAGCGCTACGTTCCCCATCCCGGCGGTTACGCCAACGCCGCCGAACTTGCGGCCGGCGCGAAGAAGATCGCCGATTTCGAGATCAGCGTCGGCTGCTATCCCGAAAAACACCCCGACAGCCCGTCGCAGGCCGCTGATCTCGACATGCTGAAGCGGAAGATCGACGCAGGCGCCACGCGCGCCATCACGCAGTTCTTTTACGACAACGATGTTTACCTCCGCTATATCGAGCGCGTGCGCGCCGCGGGCGTCAAGATCCCGATCGTGCCGGGAATCATGCCGATCACGAATTTCAACGGTCTGCGCAAAATGGCGGACACATGCGGCGCGACCATCCCGGGGCGGCTCGTGAAGCTTTTTCAAAATCTCGATGAGGATCCTGCGACGCGCCAGCTTATCGCCGCGACGGTCGCCGCCGAGCAGTGCCTCGCGCTCGCCGAGCAAGGCGTCAAGCATTTCCACTTTTACACGCTCAACCGCGACGATCTCGCCTACGCCTTGTGCATGATGCTGGGGGTCAGGCCGCAGGCGGCGAGAAAGCCCGAAGCGGCGGCATGATGCGTCCTGTCTTCGTCAATATCGGCGAGCGGACGAACGTCACCGGCTCGGCGAAGTTCCGCAAGCTCATCCAGGACGAGCGCTATGAGGAAGCGCTTGCGATCGCGCGCCAGCAGGTCGAGGCGGGCGCGCAGGTCATCGACGTCAACATGGACGAGGGCATGCTCGACGGCGTCGTCGCTATGCGTCGCTTTTTGCGACTTATCGCGTCAGAACCCGACATCTGCCGCGTCCCAGTGATGATCGACTCCTCGAAATGGGAGGTGATCGAGGAAGGCCTCAAGAACGTCCAGGGCAAGGCCATCGTCAATTCAATTTCGCTGAAGGAAGGCGAGGAGATTTTTCTCGCGCACGCGCGGAAGGTTATGCGTCACGGCGCCGCCGTCGTCGTCATGGCCTTCGATGAAAAAGGGCAGGCGGATACGGCGGCGCGCAAGGTGGAAATCTGCACGAGGTCCTATCGCCTCCTCGTCGACCGGCTCGGCTTTCCCCCGGACGACATCATTTTCGATCCCAATATCTTTGCGGTGGCGACCGGCATCGAGGAACATAATAATTATGCGCTCGATTTCATCGAGGCGACGCGCGCGATCAAGCAAACGCTCCCCGGCGCGCGGGTATCGGGAGGCGTCTCCAACATCTCGTTCTCGTTTCGCGGCAACGATCCCGTCCGCGAGGCGATGCATTCGGTTTTTCTTTTCCACGCGATTAGAGCCGGCATGGACATGGGCATCGTCAACGCCGGCCAGCTCGCGATCTACGACGAGATCGCGCCTCATTTGCGCGAACCCGTCGAGGACGTCATCCTCAACCGTCGCCCCGACGCGACCGAACGGCTCCTCGAAGTGGCGGCGCAATTCAAGGGCGAGGCGGGACGCAAGACCGAAGCAGACCTCTCCTGGCGCGACACGACCGTGGAAGAGCGGCTGAAGCACGCGCTCGTCAAGGGCGTCACCGAGTATATCGTCGAAGACACGGAGGAAGCGAGGAAGAAACTGGGCCGCCCGCTTTTCGTCATTGAAGGGCCGCTGATGGACGGCATGAACGTCGTCGGGGACCTTTTTGGATCGGGAAAAATGTTTCTACCGCAGGTCGTCAAATCGGCCCGCGTGATGAAGCAGGCCGTCGCCTATCTGACGCCGTTCATGGAGATGGAAAAGCAGGAGCAGGGCCTCGCGCAGGGAAAGCCGAACGGCAGGATTTTGATGGCGACGGTCAAGGGCGACGTGCACGACATCGGCAAGAAC
>FRDC01003994.1_pt3 | contig 24293 bp, 44 predicted proteins | sample 1106171 | NCBI WGS metagenome assembly FRDC01 (sample SAMEA3930566, study PRJEB13176) | freshwater metagenome | biome: Drinking water system; feature: drinking water; material: water | place: Singapore | collected 2014-12-20 | reverse complement strand
TCAAAACGACGATCACTTAGTTTTTGTCTGCGCTACGAACACAAGCTATTTTGTTGATGGGCTATTTCTTCTAAATGCGGCATCGACAACGCCGTCATTTAAGTTTCAATGGACTGTGCCAAGTGGTGCTTCCATGTTTTGGGGGCCTATATCACGGTCTGGCGTGGGGGCGGGTGATACCAGCGTTTATTGGTCAGGACATGCGTTAGGCGGTACTGCTGAGGCGTTATTAACCGAGGCATCAACAACAACTATACAAAGTCTTAATGGCACGACCGGCTTAACAATGAAAGCAATTGTGCGTTGCGCTGGAACGGGCGGCAATGTTCAACTTCAGTGGGCGCAAAACACGGCTAATGCGAGCGATAGTAAACTGCTTAAGGATTCGCATTTACAGGTTCGCAAGTTGAACTAATATTGAAGCGAGGCGTTAAGTGTGTCTGAAGAACGGAACACAGACGAACGAGTGTTTAATGGCCACGGGTATCAAATATTTTTGCTGGTTCTCGGTCTTATTGCAAATCTGCTTATTGGTGCTGTTACTTTCTATATTGCCCGACTCTCGACCGATATTGACAAAATTGCGGACATTGCAAGAACAGGTTCGGCAAACGTCAGTCTCCTTGGCCGCGACGTCGAGAATCTTGCGAAGTGGTCTGCAGAAAGAATCAACGACCTCGAACAGCGAGTAAGGTATCAAGAGCGACAGATAAGGAGACGGAACAATGATTAACCGTAAAGTCACAGCCGGCGCTTTAGCCGGCGCATTGTCGATAATCCTGGTGTGGGCGATCAAATACTTTGGCCAAGTCGAGCTGCCCGCCGAGGTGGCATCGGCAAGCACGACGATCCTAACGTTTATCACTTCCTACTTTGTCAGCGAGCCCGAGCAATAGCCATGGGCTCCACCTGCTTTATCTGCGTACAGCTCTTTGAAAGCGGGTGGATGGATATTGTCATGCTGATCTTGCCATGGCTCGGGCTCTTTATGTTTCTGTGGATGGTGGCAAGGGCAACGGGAAACAAGTGAAATACCACGGAAAACCATGGTCATGTCCTCTACGCATCAAGCCCGGCGAGGCCCTGGTGGTGGATAGAAACGCGGACGGCGACATACGCATAGTGCTTAAAAAACTCGGTAAAGGGGCGTCAAACTATGAAGAACTCAATCACCTGCGCGATCCTGACTCTTGCTCTCCTGGTAGGCTCGCAAACCGCAAGCGCCGCTACGCCTACGCAGACGGCTAGCTTTACCGTTCTCTGGCAGGACAACAGCGGCACCAACAACGACCAGGAGGACGGCTTTCGCGTCTATCGTTGCCAGGGCCAGGGCTGCGTGCCGACTGCCGTGGTGGGAAACGTGGGCCAGAACGTCAATAAGTTTGTGGACACGATACAGGCAGATCCGGGCGCGACAATCTATTGCTATGCCGTGGACGCCTTTAACTCCGTGGGCTCCTCGGCCAAGTCGGCTACGGTGTGCGCGGCAACGCCGGTGATTTTGCTGCCGCCCGGTGCGCCGTCTGGCGTGACGGTTAGCGTAACCGTGATACTAACAATTCCCTAACCCGCGCGCCCCCGTCGTGAAAATCAACGTTCAACCCTCCTCGACGTTGCCCGAAGTCTGGTGTAGCTCCGCATCAGATGTGCACAGGCGCGGCGGGGGCGCTAAACTGATATGAACTTTTTTCAAACTATGATCGCTGTTGCTACGGTCGCCATGGAAGCGGGCGGCGAGCCATACCGCGGTAAACTCGCCGTCGCCCATGTGCTGTGCAATCGTGTTCGTTGGAAAAATAGCAGTCTGTCTGATATTTGCTTTGCGCCGTGGCAGTTTAGCTGCTGGAACACTGACGCGCCGACGCGCATGAATCTCGATAAACTCACCGAGGATTTATTTGCTGAGTGTCTCAAGGCTCTGTTGGCCGCGCAGTATAAACTCGAAAGCGATCCCACCGGCGGCGCGGTCTTTTATCTTAACAAAGCGATAGTTCTCAAGACTGCCGGGAAGCTTCCTGACTGGTGGGATATCGACGGCGACCCGACCAGCGAAGTCGTGATCGGTCAACATGCCTTTCGGAGACGGCGATAATGTCCATCCAGAGCCCACCGCAGGCGCAAGCCGATCTAGAGGACGATGTGGTTAAGAGCTTCAGGGAGTGCTCGCGGCGCCGGCTACTAACGAGTCTCTTGTATTTGTACAATCTTCTCGACGTTAGAATCGAGCAAGTGCCTCGGGAGATCGAAAAGGAGTTCAGGCTTGAAAAGGCGATAGGGGAGGGTAAGGGATGAAACCATTAATTTTATACCACGGCAACTGTTATGACGGCTTCGGAGCTGCTTGGGCGGCATGGCGCAAGTTTGGCGACGATGCTGAATATAGACCTTATCTTTACGGCATGGCGCCGCCCGAGGATTGGTGGGACCGGGATTGCTACGTCCTTGATTTTTCCTTCCCGGCAAAGGTCATTTCTGATCGCGTACTCGGCGATAAGACTCTGATGGCCAACCTCACTGACTTCCGAGTGCTCGACCATCACAAGACGGCGGAAGAGGATTTGAAAGAGCAGCCGGGCTATTGCACTTTCGACATGAATAAATCAGGCGCAATGCTCGCGTGGGAATTTTTCCACCAAGGCAAAACCACCCCACAAATGATCGCTTATATTCAAGACAGGGATTTGTGGAGATTTGAATTGGCGGGAAGCCGCGAAGTATCGGCTTGGATGCGCTCTTGGAACTATGATTTTGTAACCTGGACAAATATAGCCCAAGAAATGGAAGACAACATTGGTAGAATGATAAGCGAAGGCAAAACCATTCTCCGCTTTGAGAATCGAATGGTTTCGCTGATGGCGGACAACGCTGTTCTGGGCGAGGTCGGCGGCTTTCAAGTACCAATCGCTAACGCGACGGTGTTTTTCAGTGAAGTCGGCGAGGAACTTTGCAAACGCTACCCCGGCGCTCCATTTTCTGCGTACTATCTCGACCGCAAAGATGGCAAGCGTCAATGGGGCCTTCGGTCTCGCAACGGCTTCGATGTGTCGGCGGTGGCAAAGCAAAAAGGCGGCGGCGGTCATGCCGCAGCAGCGGGGTTTATAGAGGTAAAACCATGAGAGACTTATTCGTCGCCGCGCTCCTGGCGCTGCTGTTGTCATCGGGCTGCATGAACGCCAGCGAGCTCGTGAGCGCGCTCAGCAAGGACGCGGCGAGCTTTTGCGGGAGTCATACTGCCTGGTATGGCGCCGGGGCCGTGGCAATCGCGCCAGTCCCAACGTTTCCCGCGGGCGGGGGGTACGCGACGTTGACGTTCNNGCCGAACCAATCAAGCGAATTCAATCATCATCAGGAACGAAGATGGCAGCATGCGTATCGTTCACGGCTGGGAAGGCAGGCTTGAGCCCGGCGTGACGCCAGGCAGCGCGCCGGCCGGGCAGGGGAAGCCGCTGGTGGTTACGCCCTAGGAGTTGGCAATGGCAAGACTACAAACAATAGAGCCGCGTCCAGCGTCGATTGATCCTGGTACGCCTCGACCTATTAATCGCACGGCTGGCTTTGACGCTATTAGCGATGCGGCTGATATTTGGCGTCGCGCTGCTTTTGCCGGCGATGCGGCTGAAACGGCGCGCGTGTCTACGGCGATATATGACGCTCTTGATGGGCAACTCCAAGAGGCGTCGCTGGGGAATGTTAATGCCAGCGAGTTCGAGAACGACTGGCGACAGCGAGCCGAGCGAGCAATGGATGATGGCCTCGCCGGGGTGTCCAATGAGCGTGTAAGAGCTGCGGCGCGCGACAAGGCGACTCATTATCTGCGTCAGTTTAACATCAAAGCCACTAAGGCCGCTTTTGGCAAACGTCAGGACGCCGCGCGCCGTGATGTCGAGGACTCGTTTGTGTCGTACTCGCGTCAAGCCATTGAGGGCCAGAGCGAGCAAGAGCGCGGCGATGCCGTTACCGCTTATGGTAATCTCATTGGTCAAATTGCGGGCGTTGGGTTTTTGTCACAGGAACAAGCCGGGGAATATCTGCGCCGCTTCGAGTCCAACGTTCGCCAGGGCCGCACTTCCGCTTTTAAAATAGATTTGCAGGAGCGCTTGGACAATCGCATTAACGCTGCGTCGACTGGCACGCGAGGCGTGAATGAACTCATGGCAGACGGCTATACCGATATAGACTCGTTTACCGACATGCCGAAAGCGGAGCGCGATGGCATCAAACAGCGCTATAAAGACGCCTTATGGACGGCGGCAATCGAACAGCAAGTACAGCGTGATCCAGTCAAGGCCAAGAAAGAATTAGACGCTGGCACTTATAACGATAAGATCGACCAGCAAAGCTTAGGCCTTCTGCGGCAGAAAGCCGATAGTCTCATAGAGAAGATGGAGCGCGAAAGGCGAGCGCTGATAAAAGAACATGAGGCCGCCGTGGGCGAGGATGTCAAGGACTACTTGGCTGCTGCGCGAAGTGGGCTCAAGTGGGATGGCGATATTGCCAGGCTGCGCCGTGAAGTGCAGGGCACCAAACATGAGCGCAACTTTCGCGTAGCGCAGATGGCCGAGGCCGACATGAGCCGTATCGCTTTAATGAGCGAACGCGAGGGCCGCGACTTTTTGAACGCCATGCGTCGCCAGCCCATGAGCGGCGAGCAAATCGAGGTCTACAAAGCCTTGGAATCCACCTACAGGGAGACTAGGCAAGAGCTTGACGACGACGCTTTAGGTATGATGATGAAGCGCGGCGTTATGCCTAGCTCGGTGGGAGCCTTTGATCTGAACGATCCCATGCGATTCAAAGAGCGCGAGGAAATGGCCAGGCGTGGTGAAGCGCTTTATCAAAGGCCAATCGCTCCCATGGAAAAGGTTGCAGCCGAAGAAATTGCGCGCCAGTACGATGCAGCCGGGGCCAAGCAAAAGGCGCAGATGCTGAAGAAATTGGCGGACGGCTACAGCGAGGCCAATCATAACTCTGTGGGCGGCGTGTTGGCCAAGCAATCAGCTTCGATGGCGATGCGCTTCGAGCTGGCAAAGCGTTACCATGGGGATTTGGCCGTGGTAACCAAGGTTTTGCAGGGTGATGAAGTGCTTAAGGAGAACCGCAATGTAGTCTTTCCCGAAACAACCAGGAAGCTTTTGGAAGCCGACATAGATCGGAAGATAGCCAAGGCTTACGTTTACAATCCTCGCTACTATGAGCAGGTAAAAAACGCGGCGTTATCGTATCTGGCCGCGCAAGCCTGGGAGTCTGGCCGGCCTGCGCCTGCGAACGTACCAGATGAGGTACTGGCGTTAATCACTGGTGGGGTCGTTACTTTCCGCGGCTCTCAGATAATTGCGCCGTTTAACGGCGCTACTGCTGGCGATGTCGGGAATCGCATGAGAATGGCCGACTTTAGCCAATTGCATCCCAACTACAAGCCAGCCGATATTTTAGACCGCAGCGATGCCGTATTGGAAAGCTTTACCGAGGGGCGCTACAAGGTGCGTATTGGCGATGCTAGGGTTGTCAGCCGCGACGGCAGTGATTTTATACTCGACCTCCGCCAGGGCCGTACCGATGAGCCTACGGCTCGCCAAAGTAGCGATCCCTTCGCCTGGATGCGTTTGAGACCGCAGGGGCGTTAATGGGCAGCTTCGACATATTTGCCGACCGTCTTTATCCCGAGGCTCCCGGGCGCCGCACTGGCGGGCCGCCGGCTACGTTTAGCGACGCCTTTAGCCAGACTTTTGATCTTGCCAAACAGTCAACGCCGTTTGGCGGCTCCTTGCAGCTTTCCGATAAATACCGAGAGCGCGCCAAGCAAATCTATGAAATCACCGGCGACACGCAGCTTTATATCGACAGTCTCGGGATGCGTGGCGATCCGCGTGTTGTCGCCAGGGAAGCCGAGGTTATCAGGCGCTACCCTGAGTTATTGCAGACCGATGACCAAATCCTGGAGTCGCTAAAGCAGGAAAATAAAAGCACGCGCGAGCGCGCAGCCGCTAATCTCGAACACACTACCTTTGGGGGCACGGTTGGTTGGCTGTTGGGCAGCATGGTTGGCGGCGTGACTTACGATCCCGCGTTGTGGATGAGCTTACCCGCTGGAGCGCCGGCGACTGCGGCGGTAAGCGTGCTGCGCCGAGGTGCGTTTGAAGCCGGGATTAACTTTGCTTCGGAGTTGGCATCTATTGCGGCCTCGTCAGACTGGCGCAAGCGCATGGAAGACCCTATAACCGGGGATGAGTTTGCGCTGCGGTCATTCCTGGCGACTGGCATTGGTGGTGTGGTTGGCGCTGGGGCGGCAATGCTTAAGCGATTGTCGGCGGCGCGCAAGGCCCAGGCTATTGATCTCAATACACGGCCAACGGGAATAGAGCCGCAGGAGATAGCAGAGCCGCGTCGAATCATTACGCTGGGCGAGGATAGCCGCGTAGTGCCGGTATCAGAGTATATCGAGGAATTGCGGGGCTTTGCTGGCCGCGATAAAAAGGATTTGAGCCTATCGCAGTTCATAAAAAAAGAGGGCGGTTTGCCTATCTCGGAGCTGCCGGGCGAGGTAAGGGCGCTCATGCGGGAAAAGCGCATCCCGGGTTTATTTGTCAGCAAGGCTAAGAACGGGCAGTCAATCGAAGAGCTGGCGGAGTTGGCTCATCGTGCCGGTTATATCAGCGAGGTCGATAGCCAGGCTTTGTTGGAGGCCGTGCGTCAGGATTTAACTTTTGGGCCGGTGTTTCCTGGTGGCGGTAGGCGTTTCGAGTCGGATCTGGATTTTGATATTCGCGTCGAGCAGGCGGCTAGCGATAGGCTTGCTAAATTCGAAGTTATAGATAGGCTAGGCGCGAATGACGACGATCTTGCAACGCTTATTGAGTTTGGCAAATCGTCGGATGAGAGAGTGAGACTTGCAGCGGCTAAAAGGTTTGCTGAGTTATACCCGGGTATAGACGATGAAATCCGAGCTGCGCAAGCACTGGACCAGGAATTTCAGCGTGGGCCTTCGATACCCGATTATATTACCGCCGATGAATACGATGCCGCACAGGTGATTGACGACTGGGCGGATATAATGCGATCAAGCCCTTATGAGCAGTCGCAGTCTATGCCAAACCATGTCGAGGCCATTGGCAGAGCGATTGCCGATATAAATGAGGGAAGGCCGGTGGATGTGGGTGAGGTTGCGCGCCGGCCAGTAACGACGGCGGACGGCACTATTGAAGAACCTCGTTTAAGACCGGGGCTCGAGCGCGGCGAGGATATGGCCGAGCCGGAGCCGAGGTTTGATGATTTTCCTGAGACTGCGAGCCGCGTGCCTAGCGATAGCGAGTTGGATGCCGCGTGGGTCGAGGTTGCCGAAGCGGCAGAGCGCGACTTTGTTGAGCTCATAGAGTCAGCGCCCGACAGACAAACGGGTGTGCGGATGGGGGATTCTCTGACGCGCGGCGAAGCGGTTAAGGTCGTAGAGTCAATCAAGGCCCAGGAAAAGGAAATTGCAGCCATAGAAGCTTGTATGACGCGGGGTGCCAAATGAGCCTATTAGGCTGCATGTCCAGGTTGTTCGAAGTCAAGCAATTGAGCCAAAAGACTCGCGATGAAATCCTCGAATATTTTCAATACGACAGGCAGATAGATTTAGAATCCGCTTCTTTTGCTAAACAGCTCGAAGGTCTTAAGGGCATTGCCAAGAAAAAGGCGATTGCCAGGGTGCAGGCGATAAAGCAAACCTTGGCAACGGCGCGCGTGGAAACTGCCGCGCGTAGTCACGCCAAGGGCATCAACGAAGGCTGGCGCAGTGAGTTAGAGAAGACTTGGACGCGGGTGGTGTCATTGCGCAGTCAGGCCGGGGCGCGCATGGGCCGCTGGCTCGATGAGATAGGCCCGCAGTTCATTGGTTTTGGCGACAACATAGCGGCGCAAGAGGACGCCTTGAGGATCGCCCGCGGTGCCGCGCCTTTGGGGAATGACCCGGCTTCGCTTGGCTTCGCCAAAGCGGCTATCGATACGGGGGAATGGTTTCGCCAGCAGATGATTGAGGCCGGATCGCCCATCGCTCTGCGCGTCGACTACGGTACGCCGCAGTTGGACAACTATCGAGCCATACGTGAGGTGCCATTAGATGAGTACATGGCGTTTGTGCGAGACCGATTGGACTATTCGCGCATCTACAAGCCCAGCGGGGAGCGCATGTCGCGTGCCGAGGTCGATCTTGTCATCAAGGCCAAGTACGAGGCGGCAGTAACTAATGGCGCCAGTCGATTGACACCGGGGTCGTTAGGCCAGCGCACACTGGCAAATCAATGGCTAGATAGCCGCGTACTCGCTTTCAAGCCCGAGGGCTTTATAGAGTACAACAGGCGGTTTGGCGAGGGCGACGCGATTAAGCTCTACATGAAACACTTCGACGCCCTAGCCCATGATTTGGGCATGATGCAACAGTTGGGGCCGGACCCGCGATTTACCCATGACTACATGGCCGATGTAATCAAAATCGAGACTGGCAAAGACGTAGGCGAAGGCGCGGGCCGCGCCAAGTGGATGTGGCAAGTTCTGGATGGCGAGACCAATCAGGGCTTGGATTCTATAACTGCTAGGGTCGGTCAGGGCTTTAGAAATATCCTATCCATGGGTCTTCTGCCATCGGCTCCTATATCGTCGTTTACCGGCGACCTCATGACGGCGACTCACGCGGCCAAACTCAGGGGCATGAGCGCCATGAGAATGCTTGGCCACTACATGACGCTATTGGGGCAAGGCAAGGAGAATCGAGCGTTTGCCGCGCGCACTCTAGCTGCTGCGGATATGTTCCTTTCAGAACTCCACGCCGGCCGGCGCCTTGGTGATATAAGCGCCGATGGTCTAATAGGCAAGGCAACAGACAAGCTGTTTAGATTGAGCGGCATGACCGGCATGACTTCAGCGCTAAAAGCAGCTTTCAATATTGAGTTTTTGTCCATGCTGGGCGAGAACGCGGGCAAAGGATTCGATGCTCTACCTATCCCTATCAAGGCCATGTTTGCCGAGTACGGTTTTAAGGCCGCCCATTGGGATGTGTTACGCCGGGCGCCGATGATACAAGGTACGGCGGGGTTCTCGGGCGTGAAAGCGCTCGACGTTGCGAACATTCCCATGATGGCGGATATCGAGCTGCAGGCGTTGGGACTCAAGCGCGACGCGATTAACGATGTGTTCAGGCGCATCACCGATATGATTACCACGGAAAGCGAGACCTATGCCGTGCCGACGCCTAATCTTAGGACGAAGGCGCTAACGACTTTAGGCACCAGGGCCGATGATCCGTTGGGCCAAGGGTGGCGGACGTTGATGCTATTTAAAAGCTTTCCGCTGGTGTACATGCTGGGGCATGTCATGCGTGGGCTAACCCGCGATGGCATAGCAAATCGAGCGGCCTATTTGGGAACCATTGGGGCCATGTTAACCATTGCTGGGGCGATTCGCAATCAGATGGTTGATGTCGTGAAGGGCAACGATCCAGAGAACATGGGCACGGCAAAGTTTTGGGGGAAAGCCTTTCTTGCCGGCGGCGGCGCGACTCTATTTGGCGACTTTATCGGTCAAGGATTGCAGGGTAAAAACCGCTACGAGAAAGACGCTTTAATCACGCTTCTTGGCCCAGGCGCACAATGGGCAAACGATACTGCGTCTTTACTGCTGGGGACGCCGCTGTCTGTGGTGCGCGGTGACGACGTGAACTTTGAAAGCCGCGCATCGCGCGCGGTGCAAATGATGAGGATGTACACGCCGAAGCTCTGGTACACTAGACTTGCGTTTGACCGGCTTATTTGGGACCAACTACAGTATTTGGCTGATCCTAACTCGGCCGGGGCATGGGCGCGTATCGCCAGGCGGCAGATAGTAGACCGCGAGGTTGATTCGTGGTGGCGGGCTGGCGAGTTCGGGCCAGAGCGAGCGCCAGATTTGGGTGCAGCGGTCAGGTAAAATCACTGAGCACTAACGTCTGAAAACACTTCGTAGCAGCGCGATAGCGTCCATCTACCGATGGTGTCATCTGTAATAATGATGTTCGCTATCTTGCCGCTCGAATCCACTAATAACTGCGCATTACAGACAACATTGACTTTGCTCGCTTGGTGGTGCGTTGCTGTCGTGTCGTATCCCCATGGCGTTGTCGTAGTCGTTGCGTAGGTTTGAGCTGGTATATTGTAAACGATATTTCCCGAACTCCAGTTGTACAGAACATCGCCGTTGCTGAGTGGAAATGTTCTATAGGGCGGGCCGTGCTTGGTGAAAAAACGATCGGCTGGTTGGCCAACATAAACAGGTGCAATCCTGTTAAGAACAGATTGCGTGCTGCAACTTGATAGTATCAGTAAAAGCGCAATCCAGGTTTTCATAGCGGCCTTTTAATCCTTTCGGCCAATGGTGTCAACACGCCCGTTTTTATCCGCGCTTCCAGCGCTCGGGCATTTCTTGTAAGGGGTGGAACTTAGTCTGTACACTCTTGAGTGCGTCGATAGTCGCATTGAGTTTTGTCACGCGGCGCATGATCTGCCCCAAAGTTTCCCAAATATGGGCGTGAAGTCCGGTATGCCAAAACTGGCGCTCGCTCTCCAGCATTGCTAAGGCAGTCAGTAAACGTTCGTCTCGTTCCAGTATTGCGGCCTTCAACTCCTCAACCCTTTGGCGTAGGCGGTACAGCTCATGCTGGTACTTGTCGGGTATCTCCGGCCCTAGATCCTCGGCGGGCGGCAAGTTGCCAATAGGGACAACCAGCGTGTCAGGGCTGACAGTTGCGGCCTTGTGCGGCGCGGGCATGGGTGACGGTGATGCAGGGGGCGGGCCATGCGATTTTACGTCTGATAATTTCTGGAAGTTATCAGAAGTGCGTTTCTGTTCGTGATTTTGACTAGTTGCCAACTTCCGATAAGAAATATTGCGGTCAACTTTCAGACGCAATGATTCCAACGACTTAGAGCTACTTTCCAAATTATGGGAACGACGTCTATACATGCCGTTTCCTGCCACCATTCTGAACTGAATTCTTCTCAGGATTGCTATCATCTCGCTGTTTTTCATCATGGGCAGGAAGCCCGAGCAATTCATGTTCCGTCACGATTTTGGCTCTGAGTATATGCGGTAACAACTTCACGAAAGTCTCAAATTGCACTTCAATATTCCTTCCTGATCGAATCAGCCGTCGCGCATGGGTTTCGTTGGTATCTAGGAGCTTGGCGAGCGCCGCCGGGCGCTGAGTTTCCGGTAGCGCGGAAAACTTTTTCTCCAGCAATCTTTCAATAATTTCTTGCAGTTTCGGTAGGCCCACGGTTCTGCCTTTAAATATTTATTTTTTTCTCTTGACAACTATATCGTTATCTTATAAATAACGTTATCGTTATTTACTAATGTCTAAGTAAAAAAGGAGTTGAGCACATGACACCCCAGGAAATCAAGCGCCGGTTGAAAGAAAAAAAGCTGACTCAATTGAAAGTAGCTAAGCGCTTTGGCGTCTCGGGTACGTCGATCAGCTTTTTGGTTCATGGCAGGCCCCCGAGTGAAAAGCTTGAAAAGCGATTTGCTCGCGCTCTGGGCGTATCTGTCGAGCAGCTTCGCGGCGAGCAGGTAGCGGCGCAATGAATAAACGCGCCGAATACTCTCGTCGCTACTACCGCGAGCACAAGGCGGAGATGGCAGCGAAAAAAGCCTGGCTGCAGAAGCACGATCTTGATTACCGCCTGCGCTCTATTCTGCGAACCATCATTCAGCGCTGCAACGATCCGCGCCATGCTTCTTATCGCTGGTACGGCGGCAAGGGCATCAAGAACCATCTCACGCTCGACGATTTGAAATTGATGTGGCGCAGGGATCGTGCCGACAAAATGAGAAAGCCTTCGATAGATCGTCAATCGGCAAACGACGACTACGCACTCTCTAACTGTTGCTTTCGGGAACTCAGGGAAAACCAACAACGCGGCTGGGCCGCTAACAGGGAAACGCACAGCGCAGCAATAGGCGAAGTAGTCCGCGAGCGCTACCGCCGCATGAAAGCCCCCCATGCCATCAGCCAACAAGCCTAGGAGCGCACGATGCAAGTCAACGTAAGCAATCAGGCCGAACTCGATGCCGCATTGCAGCGCGGCGATTATCCCGAATGTTATGCCGGCGTATTTGTAATTTACGGCAGTTCTCAAGTGACGGCTTACGACAGTTCTCAAGTGACGGCTTACGGCAGTTCTCAAGTGAGGGCTTCTAAATTTGTTGCGGTAACCATACACGGCAAGAACGTGCGAGCAAAGGGCGGCGTCCAGATAAAGATACCGGAAATCGCAACAGCTAAAGCGTGGTGCGAACACCACGGTGTAGAAGTCAAAAAGGGTGTTGCTGTGCTGTTCAAAGCTGTTGAAGCAGATTATTCCACGGGCAACGCGCGCGCTAAAGGTATTTTCTACAAGCCGGGTGACACGCCATCGGCGCCGGATTGGGATGGCGGCATCGAAGAGTGCGGCGGCGGTTTGCATTTCTCGCCCACACCCGGACACGCGCTGGAGTTTAATAGAGAGGCAAAACATTTTGTTGCCTGTCCGGTGAAAATCAAGTCCATCAAGGTACACAAGAACGCCACCTACCCGCAGAAAATCAAAGCGCCAAGCGCGTGTGGACCGTGCTGTGAAGTAGACATTCATGGAAACAAAATTGGTTAATTCCATGCAATCACCCAACAACAACCCTAAATTCCAGCACGTATCCATGTTCATCCCCCTGGCGCACTACAACCGCGCACTCATGGACGCGATAGCCGAGCGCGACATACAGACTGTGGAGGACCTGCTTTATTGTTTCCGCGTCGAGGACCAGGCGGCTACTAGGTGGCAAGGAGGCGACCATGGCAGCTAACGTACAGATGAGGACAAACGTGGACAAGTCGGCCCAACGCGGAAAAAACGCACCAGGGTTCACACCATGCTACCAGGGCCCTGCCTGCGCATTGGCTCTCGCAGCACACCGGCCAGCACACCAGGACGGTACGCCGGCGCCCGAGCCGCCGTCATTTTTGGCGGCGATCAGCAAGGCGATCGGGCGCAAGCAGTTCTGCCACGAACTCAGGGTAAGCAAATCCTTACTTGATCAGTGGATGAGCGGCGAGAAGCGCGACCCCATCGAGCGCGTGCGCGACATCATGCGCATCGCCAGGCGCTGCTATGGGCCGGACTTGCCCTTGGATATTGCGCAGGAGCTAGTCGCCGAATTTGGTGGGCTGGTGGTGATGGAGAGAAAGCGGGGGGAGCAATGAAGCCAAGCGAATTTTTGGAGCAGCACGAGTGGATACGGGGGAAGGCACGTAACTTTAGGGGTGGTTACTGCATCGTCGGTGCGGCTGACGAGTGTGGGATGTTCCGAGAGTTTAATTATCTCTGGTCTTTAAGCATGTCCAAACAATATCAGAGTCCAGTTCATTGGAATGATTATGTGTGCCGATCCAAAGCCGAAGCCGTCGCCAAGCTAAAGGAGTTGGGCTTGTGAAGTCAAGCGCTGATACGGCCAATCAACTTGTCGAGGTACTCGATGGATCATACTCGTTTCTCATTGAGACCGGCGAACATATGCACGGAGTAACAATGGCAAGACGGCGATGGAAGATTATTGATTTTATGCCGCTGACCGAGCCACGCCCGTTATTTCCAGACAGTCCGCAAACGAATGATTGCATTATTGAGTCCGTGGACGTTGCCCGCCAGAAAGTATCGATCCAGAGCCGGTTCCTGCGGCCCTTAGAAAAACATTGCTCGACCTGTCAGTGCAATGATTTCGTACCGAGAGGAGATTGGGGCCTATGATTTTCGTAGACAACAAATACGCCGACGCCGCCGCAGCGGAAATCCTGCGCCGCCTAGTAGATGAGCGTTGCCGCTGCGGCGAGTGCGCAAACAAGGACGTCAGACACTACACGCTTGAGTTTGCAGAGCAGATAGCGGGGAAGGCGCGAGAGCAATGAACTACGAGTCCGAGTACAAAGCTTACATCTGGTGTGCCGTCATCTCGATAGTAGCCAATATCATAGTCATCGTCGCAATGGCCTTCAAACTCACAGGAGGGGAGCCATGAAACAAGAACCAATCGAGCGCAGTTGGACGAACAAAATCCCGCGCGAGGACAATCGCAAGCGGCGCGAGCCGGAGCCCGAAGTGGTGCTGTTTTGGGTTGTGGCGCTGGCCTTTTCGGTGTGGGCTTGGTGGCATGTGATTCATTGGCTCGCGGTGGCGCCATGATTAAGATCAACAACACAGACTGCAAGGTGGTGATTGAGATCGAGGGCATTTCGTCAAGCTACGGGCCAATCAAATTCAGCTTTGAACGGACCGAGGAAAATTGGTGGAGCGCCGTGTTGGTGCAAGATGCAATCAGAAAGCGCTTGTACAAACGGGTGAAGGGTATACGCAAACACGCCTATAACAAGGGCTACAAGGACGGCAGAGCGAAGCGCGGCAAGCAGGACTACTTTAGTAGTTGGATTTATGACGAGGAATGTACTTGAGAGGCTTTTATGATTCGCATCACCTACGCCGAATTGCAATCGCAAGTGCGCAGCGCCCGTGCCTTAGATGAACGTATGCCGCACTTTCGCTGTGAGCGCTACTTGCTCGGCATGTTCGCCTATTGCGACGCTGCTGTTGTCTACGTGGACGCCGAAAAGCGCGGCGATGACATCAACATGGACTTGTTTCGGCTGTTCAAGAGCGTGGACGCGCCCGCGGTGCGCGCACTGCCGGGCTACTATGAGCCCGAGGCGTTTGTGGTGCAGTAGGGGGTTTTATGTCTCGTAGCGGTTACGACGGCCCTTGTGAGTTTCTGGAATTGTATCGCGCCAATGTTGATCGGGCTATCGCAGGCCAGCGCGGCCAGGCGTTGCTCAAAGACATGGCGGCGGCGCTCGACGCGATGCCTGAAAAACGGCTAATCGCAAATGAACTCGTAACGGCTGACGGCGAAGTCTGTGCGATTGGCTCGGTACTCAAGGCGCGCGGCGTCGATGTGTCGAACGTGGATGCAGAAGATCCGAAGACTGTTGGTGCGTTAGTCGGCGTTGCCTGGTGCATGGCTGCGGAAATTGCCTACGTCAATGACGAAGCCTGTTTCCGTGTAGAGACGCCGGAGCAGCGTTGGCAAAGAGTGAGGAAATGGGTAGCGGACAATCTCAAATGATCGCCGTCTGCGAACTCTGCGAAGGCCAACTGAACTCGCGCACTTATCTCTGCGCGGACTGCGGTGCAGAGTATCACCCGCGTTGCTGGCGCGAGACGGAACGATGGCACGACACTGGCTGCGTAAAGTGCGCGCATGAGTTGTGCGTGAAGAAGGCAATTCGACATAAAGGAGCATAATCGTGGACACTACTGTTGCAAAAAAGGATGAGTTTCAAATCACGTTCGACGCCGAGCAGGTGGACTTAATCAAGCGGACTATCTGCAAGGGCGCCACGGACGATGAGTTAAAATTATTTCTCTACCACGCCCGGCGCTCGGGGCTCGATCCATTCACGCGCCAGATCCACGCTGTCAAGCGATGGGATAGCACCATGAACCGGGAAGTCATGTCGATACAGACGGGCATCGACGGCTATAGGCTTATCGCTACCAGGACGGGCGAAGCCGATGGCCAGGACGGGCCGTACTGGTGCGGCGCCGATGGACAATGGCGCGACGTTTGGACTGCCGACGAACCGCCAGTCGCGGCGAAAGTCATAGTCTACCGCAAGGGCCATTCACATCCCTATGTCGGCATCGCTCGCTATGACAGCTACGTGCAGAAAAAACGCGACGGTAACCCCAACGTGATGTGGGAGCGCATGGCCGACAACCAGTTGGCCAAGTGCGCCGAGTCGTTGGCGCTACGCAAAGCCTTTCCAAACGAGATTGGCGACATCAGGACTAACGAGGAAATGGCACACACAGACGAAATAAAGCCCAAGGTGGAAGTCCTGCGCGCGCCCATGCCGGAGTCAATCAATTTCATTACCAGGCTCGGCGAGGCCATCTTGGAACACTGTAACGGCGACACCAAGGGCGCCAAGGAAGTGCTGAAAGATTTAACAGGTAAGGACACGCTGACAAAACTCAAGCCCGAAGAAGCCCGCGAGGCATTGATTAAATTCGAGCAAGATTATCTGTGCGCGCCCGTCGAGCGATTGCCGGGAGTCGAGGGATGACATGGAAATCGAACAAGTAGCGGAAACATCGCTGACGCTGATCGAGCAGGCAAATAGCATCATTGTCTGTGACGCCACATCCTACAGTTTCGCCGGAAACTTCATCGCCGGCTGCAAGGAACTCATAGCTGAAATCGAGGCCGCGCATGAGAAAGCGATCCAGAGCGCGCACAAGGCGCACAAGGAAGCCATCGCCTTGCGAGACAGGGACTTGGAGCCAGTCGAAACGGCAATGCAGCAAGTAGCGAGCGTAGCGCTCATGTGGAAAACCGAGCAGGACAGACTCGCCAAGGCAGAGCAAGAGCGCCAATATCAAGAGCGCACGAAGGCCGAACAGGAGCGCCAGTTAAAAGAGGCTGAAATCCTTGAGAAGTTTGGCGACACAGAAGGCGCACAACGCGCGCTTGATATGGCCGTAATACCGGCTAGGCCAACCAAGTTTGAGAGCCCGGCGCCAAAGATAGACGGCCTGGCAACGCGGAAAACTTGGAAAGCGCGCATTGTCAATCCGCACCAAGTCAATCGCCAGTTTTGCTTACCCGATCAGACTCTGTGCAACAGGGCTGTGCAGAGCTTCATGCAATTTAATCGCAATCCAACGGCGGAGCAAATTAAGGCCCTAGAAGCCGAGATAGGTGGCGTGGAAATATACCAGGAAGAAACCTTCGCCAGCGCTCCAAGAAGTCCTGCTGCTGCTCAAGAAAAGCGGAGAGCAGGGCGTGACTACCGCCGAGATTGCCGAGGCGGCAAATAGCTGGTGTCCGTCAACGCTGGTGTCGATGCTGCGTTTTAACGGCTACCAGGTGCGCTGCCGGTTCGAGCGCAGGACGGCGCGCGGGCGCAAGGTTTATCGCTATTGGCTGGGGGAGTGATGCAACGCCACCGCCCCGGCAAGAAGTTGAGCCCTGAAATCGGGAGTCACAATGCCACGAATTAAGCGCTGGTTTCCGGTAAGCCATGACATAAATCACAGTCCCACGGTGCGCTCTTTATTGCGCGAGTTTGGGGCTCCAGGGCTAAGAATCTGGCTCGAAATTTTGAGCATCGCGGACCGAAATGGCGAGCTTATTGATTGCTGTTCAGACGGCGCAATTAGCCGCTTTACTAGCGCAGCAGAGACCCGAACAAAGGTGACTCGAAGCGTCCTTGAAGCGCTGTTGAAGGCGGGTTCAATCGAGCATGAAGGCACCTTCATAGTCGCTTCATGCCGCCTTCAAGGTGCCTTGAACCATGCTACAAGAGTAGTTAACTATCGAGAATATCACAGAACCGAGGAGCAGAAACGGGTTCCTACCAGACCAGACCTAACCAGACCAGACCTTATTAAGATTCCGCTAACGCGGAAAAAGCGAATAACGCTGCCTTCAGATTTTGTTGTTACAGACAAGCATCGAGAGTGGGCTAGACAGCACCATTTTCGTTCGCCTGACTTACTATTCGACGGTTTCAGAGATCATCACCTAAAAAACGGTTCAAAGTTTTTGGATTGGGATGCGGCGCTAAGAACCTGGGTTAGAAACGACACTGAAAGGTTTGGCCATGACAGACAGAAAACGAGTGACGAACCAAAAGGATTTGCCGGACTCCGCGACTTTCTCGCGGGCACCAAAAGCGCGGGCTGATGCGTTTGCGCTTTGCTGGGCGAAATTATCCGCAGCATTTCCGCGCCAGGCGTTAGGGCAGGCAACGATTGCGGTTTACTATGAGCGGCTAAAAAAATACGACCCTGCTCTAATTATGGCCGCGGTGGATCTGGCTATTGACCGATGCGTGTGGTTTCCGACGGTGGCTGAACTTTTGGAGAATATTTCTCTAGTCGGCCAGCGGCGAACGCAGAAGCAAATAGAAGCGCGGCCAAGCAAGGAAGAAGCCCAAGAAGTGCTCAAGCAGTTGCAGACTGTTTTGCACGATCTGGAAAGCAAAGACAAAAAGGCGAAAGAAGTGAAAGCCGAAGCGCGCAAGGCCGAGCTAAAAAAGCAAGCCCGAGCATTGGGGGTGAGCGATGAAGAAATCAAGAAAGCCCAAGCCAACGGCGCAGCGCAAGCCCAGGCGGCCGCAAGTTGACTACCGCAACGTTGAGCGCGGCAAGGCGGAGCTCGAGCGCATGATTGCGGAGAGCGAGCGTAAGGACGGCGAGCGGCGGGAGGAAAAATGAGAAGTCAAATCGTGCATGATATTTTAGAGATGCTGCGAAAAGCGCACGGTGATTTATCGCGTTCTGGTATAGAGACGGCAAAGCGAAGCTACACGATTTATATTTCCGAGGCTTTGTGGCGTGAGATGATGATGCAGTTAGATCGTGATGATTCCAACTGCGCCGAATTGTTGATTAATAATGGCAAAGCCTTATTCGGGATTCCAATCTTTCGAGTCTATGACGACGCTCACGGCATCAAAGTGCATATCGAAGTGTCGGCGTTATGAAAGCCCAAGGCCCAAAACACGAATGCGAGACGATCATCAGGTTTGACGAGGATAGCCCTGAAGCCGAGATTTGGACGGCTTCGCAGTCGGTTTTCCGCCGTCTACTAAAGCGGCTAGGCCGGGGCTGTTTGGTGGAAGAAGGCTCCAGACACGCCGTTTTTCGTTTTCCACGCAGGAAGGTGCGTTTGCCGCTGATTACTGCCCCCAGGATGATGTCGGATAGCCATCTGGCGGCTTTTGTGGCCAGAAGGCCGCACCATAAGGGGGTTCCTGAGCAAAAAGGGGCTATTCTGAAGGGTTCCCGACCAGCGAAAGCCGAATAATGCCCAAACGCAACCGCCAATCTGGATCGAAGTACCGGGCAAAGCCGCAGCATTGCGACGGCATCAGATTCGCTTCGATAGGCGAAATGCGCCGTTATTGCGAACTCAAGTTTGAGCAGGCTGCGGGGGAAATATCAGGACTCGTTGTGCATCCGAGATACCCGATAGAGATTTTTGGCCGGCATGTTTGCTATGTCGAGCTGGATTTTTTTTACATCCGCAACGGGCAACCTACATACGAGGATTTTAAGGGCTTTTACACGTCGGAAAGCAAGCTGAGACATAAGCTGTTTACCGCGTACTACGGCGAGCCAGTAATGATTTCTAGGCGGTAGAGATTTGGAGAGGGGGAAACCATGACAGTCGAGCGCCAGGCGATTTTAATTGACGTAGCGGTAAAAAACGCGCTGCGAGATTTGTTGGTTGCCGAGTGTGAGGACTGGCACATCGAGAATTATGCCGAGAATTTGCGGCGCGAACATATCCCATTGTGCGGCGAACAGGCGAGCCAGTTGCCGTTCTACGACCGTATTTTAGATCGCGCTTGAATTAGCGCATGGGGATGCGGCGCGTCCTCGGAGAATTGGATAAAAAAGAACGCACACGGTTATGACGATCCGGCAATGTATTTATTTTGCAAGCTTTTCGGAGTGTCCGATGGGTTTGATAAGGCGCAAAGACTTATGCTGACCAAGTGCAGTGTTGAAACAATGCTCGCCGCGATCTACGAGGCCGTTCAGATCAGGCGACAAAAGAAACGCGAGACTGAGTGCGGAGGGTAGGCCGTTGGATAAATACGACGAACAAACGCGGGGGCGCGGCTCTTGGTGATCCAGGCAATGGAGAAGAAGCCATGAACGATCTAAAATCTCAAGCCTGCGCGAGCTACCAGCACGCCGACTGTGAACAGGGCGACTGTGAGTGCGAGTGTCATGCTCATGCTGAACTCACCGAGGCAAAACATGATAACCCCCAAAAGTAGGCACTTCGGCGATCACTACGATCTTTGGCGCTCAGGCTTGCACACCGGCTCAGCTTTTCAGGCCCCGGACTACGGCGATGATGGCGTTATTTTCCACATGCGCCGGGCCAACCAGAGCGACGGCGCCATAGTCGATTGGCAGTTCAACGCCCGCGGCCGCGAGCTCGACGCCGAGCAGCGCCTGCAGGTGGCCGTACTGGAGGATGCCGTCATGGTTTGGCAGCATCCCAAGAGCGAGCAGCAGCGCGCCGAAGTGCAGGCCTGGTTCGACGATCCCGGCTCCGACTATGCTTTCAGCTTTCGCGGCATCTGCGAAACGCTGTCAATCCACCCTGACTTTTTCCTTAAACTCCTACAATCGGCTCCCATCCCACCGCCCCGCAAAGCCCATTTCACGCCTCGCCCCAAAAGAAAACTTGCCGAGCGCGCGCGCATCGCAGAATTGCTCGACACTGATCTGACGCAGCGCGAAATCTCTAAGATTCTGGGCTGTAGTGACTCGTTTGTCTGGCTGGTCGGGCGCCAGGAGCGCGGGCTAGAGTACATGGAAGCCCGCAAGCGCCGGATGCAGAGCGCTCAGATCCGCAAGCGGCGCCGGCAGGCTAAGGCGGGTTAGTTGCCATATGGGCAAGCCGGATAACCCGGACATTGCCCAGCGGCTGCCGGGTGGTCAGTGGCAACGTGGCCACCGCGGACTGTGAATCGTACCGATCCGTCGTCGTCTACCCAGACGACGCGGACATAGCCTGTCCTTTCCCCAAATTCATCGGTGTCGGGGTGTAGATGATTTTCAAATCCTTTCATTTTTCCCTCCTTTTCCTTCTTAATCGTTCACGGTGCGCCTTCTGCTGGCACGCCCGCGAGCAGTAGCGCTCCTCCACCGTCGCCCGTGGATTGCGCGCGAATACGAGATCGCAAACGCGGCAGCGCAGCATTCCGGGTGGTAGCGGGGCGGGCATGTTACTCGCTTTCGTCAGCGCTAAACGTGATAGTTCGCGGCACGCCGTCGCGGGCGTAGCGCGAGTGCAGTTCAAAAAAACCGTCTGGCGTGGTCGAGTCAAATACTACGTCGGACTCGAATTCAGCCAAATCCATAATTTCCGGCCGGCGCAAGGATTCCTCTAGCAGTTCATTCAAGCGCTCTCGGCCTTTAGCAGTTAGTCTGGTTTTCATAATTTTCCCCTTTCCTTTTTCAATCGCCCGGCTTGACGCACCGGGCTCGAGTCTGGCTAGGACAGCGCTCGCTAGGCCTGGAGTAGGCCCGGCGGAGTTAAGCCCGTTGAATCTTTAGGCGATTCCAAACCCTGTTTAGTTGCGGAGCACCATTGTTGCAGAGTGATAGCAATGCCTGTGTTGGTTTTCAAATTATTTGCACTGGCGGAAATTTTCGGGGGATCGCGGGTAATCGCGGTAAGTAGCGGATACTTATATAGTTATTGGGCATTTGCGGGTTGGGAATGTTGTAAGGCAAAAACGCCTTTATTTTCAAATTATTTGCACTGGCGTGAGAATTTGCAAATTATTTGCACTGAGTCTCAGGGGCTTTTATTGGCCGACGTGGCGCTGAAAACTCATTAGTTTTACGCTGTTACAGCGGCCTCGACGCGCCTAAATCGCGGCCGGCGCCGGAAGTAAATGTCGACGCATGTGTCTCACTCACAGTCTCACTGAGACTGATGCGCGAAAATCTCAGTCTCACCAATAAATCAAGCACTTATCTCGTTGTGCTATACGCGGAGTCGGAAAGGCCGTGAGATCTCAGTCTCACCGAAAAAAGACTATATAGGCGCTGCCTTCGACCTGTTGGTGTATTTATGCAGAAAAAACAAACAGCGGTTTATTTACTCTAGTTTTCGCGCCCAGTCGGGGCAGGTTTCGATCGCTCTGGAAATCCCGAGCGACACCGAGCCCTCGCCCAACCAGCGCGCGCGCCGGATCTGCGACTCGGGCAGCGTCAGGTTGATCGCCCGGCGCCTCTCGGCGCCGAGCCGCGGGCGCCCGGCGCGCTTGCGCCGAACGCCTTTTGACGGTCCTCTAATCATTTTTTTTTCGCGCCCTTTCGGCCGCCAGCAGAGCATCACACGCCTGCTGGGCGCGCGAAAAAGTGTCGCCCAGGCCGATATCGGATTCGCCCGGCCGCTGCACTATATACTCCACTCGATCAGCAACATCGCGCGTGATCACTAATCCCTGCGGCCAAACGGTCTGCACCCGCCGCGATAAGTACCCATCTATTTTATCCACGGGCCACCTCTTGGCGCACAAAAGGCTTGCCGTACAGAGCACGGATCGCATCGAGCCGTCGAAACCTATTAGGCTCGCGCGGGATATCGCCGCGCCAGCGCACCTCAAAAGCCTTGTTAGCGATCGTATCGCCGAGCTGGATAGGTATCTGCTTGATCGGCTGCCCGCTGCGAGTTGATCCGAGATCATTCTGCATATTGTCAAGGTCTGGCACGCGCCGGACCTTGACAACGACCACTCTATAGAGATGCCAATAATCAGCCTCAAACACGAGGTGATTGCCAACCTCATCCCACTCGCAGCCGCAATAGCACAGATCGGAGTGCTCCGGCGGCTGGCAGTAGTCGGTGCAATAGTGGCCGCGGCTTTGTCGCTCCTTATGCGGCTGCATTGGCCGCCTCCTGCTGAAAGGCTTTGTCGGCGGCGATACCGGCATCGCGCACAAAACTCTCAAGCGGGTAAACATCGCTGCGATGATCTATCCACCATTTAGCGCTCGCCTCGCTCTCCAACTTTGCGCGGGCAGCGCGCATGGCATCGAGCACCGCGGCGTAGCGCGGTCGCTGCGCCTCGGGTACGCTAGCGAGCTTAGCCTCGGCATCCCCATGTATCTGGTTGTGCGCCGCATCGAGCGCGGCGCGGCGGATAGATTCGGCCCACGAGATCTGCTTATCGCTGCCGGTGAGAGATGGGAGTTGCTGCGAGTGGTTGAGCGCGGCGGCCTGTTGGTTTACGGCCTCGCGCTCAGCTTGTTTTTTCGCCCGGAAACAGTCTGGGCAAATGCCCTGCGACTGCATCCAATCAATCTTACGCTCGCGATCTTTGTGATGGCCGAAAAGCTGCTCGACTGTATGGTGTCCGCAGCTCCAATCAACTGTATATTTTGCCATTGCCTATCTCCTATTGCTGATCGCTTGGGAGATCAGCTTCCCCGGCCAACCGATCCCGCCTGGCCGTGCGGGCTTGTTTGTTATGGTCACAATCTAATATATGCGCATATATTTGTCAAGCCCCCGTTAAAAGTGTTTTTGGGGAGAATTGCGCTGTCATAAACCTCTTATTTGACGCGGGTTTGCCGGGGTATTTGGGCTGGCGGGTGTTTGAGGTCGATGACGGCGGGTTTGACCTCAGCGCCGCAGTGGCGGCAGCGGTAGGCCTCGCGCATCAGCTCGGCGCCACAGCCCCGGCAGATGACACGGCTATCGTTTTTCGACGGCGGAAACTGGTGTCCGCAGAACCGGCACACCAGTTTTGCTGGCATAAGCTACAAATTTCGCCCGAGGTATTATCGCGGTGATCTTCGCATGTCGGGCGCGCGCAATCGCCGCAGTAAGATAGGCTATATGGCGCATCCGGGTGTGTGGACACTTCGATACCGCAGATATGACAATTTGCTTCGGCCAGGTCATTCATCATGGTTTCTCCCTTCTGTTTTTCCCTGTCATCACGTCCCTAATGCATCTCCCATGCCAGCACTTATCCACCTACTTAAAACTCCTATTCCCAATAATCTCAGGCATTTAGCTGCGTAGGATATTATTGCACAACGGGCAATCCTGAGACAGCAAATCGGGCATTTCAGTGAATCCCTGTAACTCTCTGAAATTCAAGCGCTATCGGCATGGCAACTAAGCCCGACACAATCGCCCGAAGTGCTGCAATGCCCGATTGTCCGACTTGTCCTGTCTTGGGGTTGTAAGCAAAGAGAAAAAAGAGTAATTGGATTTTATGGATAGCGCCGAGACTGTTAGCGATGGGGATGTCCTGCCTGCGATTCCGACCGGCCTGTCACCGCAGCAACAGCGGTTTTTAAAGCGCTATCAGGCCATCGGCAGCATTAGAGCTGCGTGTAAAACATCGAGGGTGACTTACAAGCAGGTCCAGGCCTGGCGTGAGAATTCGCCTGAGTTCGTCCAGGCCTTGGATGCGGCCCATGACGCGTTAGTCGACATGGCGGAAGCCGAGATATATCGCCGTGGCGTGTTGGGCTACGATGAGGACTGCCAGACAGCTAGGGGGGAAAAGATAACCATGCGGCGCTATTCAGATTCCCTGGCTGTAGCTTGGCTAAGGGCTCACAAGCCTTCGTATCGGGATAGCGGCAAGGCGCCTGTCAATATTGCCATCAGCGCTACAGGTGAGAAGGCGAGTTTTGATT